>VFQR01000092.1_pt1 | contig 223245 bp, 226 predicted proteins | sample 3512321 | NCBI WGS metagenome assembly VFQR01 (sample SAMN10412374, study PRJNA504923) | tailings metagenome | isolation source: Relicate 3 Philex TSF1 revegetated site | place: Philippines: Tuba, Benguet | collected 2017-08-29
AGGCTTCGATGCGGTCGCCGCCCAGGCGCTTGGCGTAATACATGGCCAGTTCCGCATCGCGCAGCACATCGGCGGCGGTCGAAGGGTTGCTGTCATAGATGGTGACGCCGATGGAGGCCGTCAGCACCAGATCGCGATCACCAAAGTTGAACGGCGCCTTGAGCGCCTTGCGGATCTGCTCGGCCGTCTCGGCAATCTTGGCCGCTGCCTGTTCGGAGGAGAGAATGACCGCGAACTGGTCGCCGGCAATGCGCGCCACCGTGTCGAGCGGGCGCATGATGCGGGAAATGCGGCGCGAGATGGCCAGCAAAACCGAGTCCCCCGCCGAATGTCCGATGCGTTCCTCGAGCTCCATGAAGCGGTCGATATCGATGAGGAACACGGCGGGTTTGGTGCCGCCCGGCGTCCGGGCCCGCACAAGGGCGCGTTCGAGCCGGTCGAGAAACAGCTGCCGGTTGGGCAGGCCCGTGAGGCTGTCATGCACGGCATCATGCAGCAGGCGCTCGCGCGAGGCTCTGTCTTCGGTGACGTCCTGCAGGGTACCGACGATGCGGTTCACCTGTCCGTCGCCGCCCAGGACCGGTTTCACCCGCATGCGGAAGGTGCGGAAATTGCCGTCATGCCCGGCGACGCGCATATCCGCCGAGACCTTGCCGCGCCGCAGCTCGACCAGCGTGTCGAATGCGGTGCGGAAGCGGTCCCGATCATCGGGATGAACACGGTCAAGCCAGCGCTTGATGGCCCCGCGCAGCGCGCCCCGTTTCTCGCCCAGCCTGGTGGCCAATTCGTCGCTGACGGTGACGCGGTCGCGCTCGATATTCCAGTCGAAGACGAAATCCCCCGAGCCGGTCAGGGCGAGCGCGCGACGCTCCACCTCGCTCAGCGTACCGATGGAAACCTGTCCCTCCGAGAACGCGTGTTGCACGGCGGTAAAACCGAGCAGCATGACGATGAGCACGAGGCCCCCGCCCACTGCTGGTTGCGCCACGTCATTGGTGACCTGTCCTGAAATGACCAGCCAGGCGTAGAACAGCCAGGCAATCAGGATGATCCAGGTCGGCACCATGAGCACGGCACGGTCATAGCCGCGCAGTGCCAGAAGCAGGATGAGGAAAAAGCCGGAAATGCCCAGCAGGGCCAGCACCAGCCGGGCGATGGTGGCGGCAATGGCAGGCTGGAAGAAGGCAAAGAGGAAGAGCGCCAGGAACAGGGCCGCCAGGCCCAGCGCCAGGTGGATGAACCGCAAGTGCCAGCGATGCAGGTTGAGATAGATGAACAAGAACCCTGCGAGGGTCGTCGCAATGCCCGCTTCGGCGGCGGCGCGCCAGGGCTGAACACCATTGGCCGACAGTCCCAGGATGCGGCCCAACAGGCCGAAATCGATCAGCAGATAGGCCAGAACGGCCCAGGCGAAGGCCGCAGTGGCGGGAAAGACACCCCTTCCCTTGACCACGAACATGATGGTGAGAAACACCGCCGCCAGTGACGCCACGCCCAGCACGACACCCCTGAAGAGCGTGAAGGAGTTGACGTAGTCACGATATGCGCCGGGCTCCCAGAGGTAGAATTCGGCGAGGTCGTCGCTGGCCAGTTCCACAATGACGGTCATGGTGGCGCCGGGATCGAGCGTCACCTCGAACACGTCAGCCTCGGGATCGGGCAGTCGAACTGGCCGGATGCCGGCGCTGGGCGTGATGGCGGTGACCCGATTGTCGCCAAGATCGGGTTGGAAGACGCCCGAGCCAGGCAGCCGGAAAAACGGCGCGACGAGTAGGCGCTGGATCTGCTGGTCACTGTCATTGCGCAGGGCGATCAGCGCGAAATAGGGATTGGTGCCGGTCTGGCTGGCCAGCACTTCGATGCGTCGGATGATGCCGTCGGCGTCCGGCGCCGTGGACAGCTGCACCCGGCCATCCTGTCCGGGCACGATTTCCACGACATCGGAGAGATTGACGGCGTTGACGTCTTCGGGGACGGAAATGACTTCAAAGGCCTTGGCAGGGACAAGACCGAACAGCGCGAACGCAAGACAGATCGCGAGTGCAAGAACGTGACGCATCGGGGGCAGTTAAATCCTGCGCTAGGCTTCATTATGGCGGCAGTCTGGGAACAGGCGCGAAGTCCCGACAAGCCTTTGTCTTCTTGATCCTCCAGCGGAGCGGTAACTTGGTACGGGAGATTGACGCTTGCGACAAGCGCCCGTCACTGTTGCGCGAAGGCAACAGTGACGGGCTTCAGGTCAGGCGCACGCCGGCAAAAGACTGGTCGGCCACGCTGTCGCAGAGGTCCGACCACTCGCAACCGGCGCAGGCAGCGCGCGTCGACCCGGCGCGAAAAGCAGTGCGCAACTCGGCAAGGGTGGGCTTTGCCAGAACCAGGCCGTCGAGATCGGCAAGGCCGAGGCGCTCGGACACGGCCAGACGCGCGAGTCGATCCCGCTCGCCTACGCTGTCATTGTGACAATGCGTATTGGCCACGCCCAGCAGCGGACCGCAGATTTCGTCGGGTCCGTCGACCAATTCGATCGATTCTCCCGCACCGAGCCGGGCAACGATCGCATCGTAGTTTTCGGTAAAGGCAGGGGTATAACCCCTGCCAATATAGGTCATGAGGCACAGCAGGTGATGTGCCCGAAGCCGGACGGTCAACGGGTAGACCAGCGCTGTACGCCCGCGAGGCAGGCGGCCGCCAGGACGGATTTGAGGACGCCGCCGACGATGAACGGCAGCACGCCATGGACGATGGCAGGCTCCACGCCGATGAGCACGGCCAGCCAGGAGGCGCCGAGGATCAGGCAGGCCATATTGGCCAGCAGCGCCGCTGCGAAGGCCAGGACCGGGCGGGAGCCATTCCATCCGCGTTCCGTCAGCCAGCCGACCAGCATGCCGCAGACCGGGAAGGCGAAGAGATAGCCGCCGGTCGAACCGAGGAAATGCTGGGCACCAGACGCGCCGCCGGCCAGCACGGGCAGGCCAAGTGCGCCTTCCAGCAGCCATGCCACAATGGTCAGGCCTCCCAGGCGCCAGCCGTAGAGCGCGCCGACCATGGTGACGGCGAAGGTCTGCATGGTCATGGGCACCGGCACCATGGGCACCTCGACATAGGACGACAGAGCCAGGAACAGCGTTCCCAATACAACGGCTCCGGCCTTCCAGGCCATTGACCTTTCGGCCAGTTTCAACGGTCCGCTCGCGGGAAGTACCTGCTCAGGCGACGGGGTCATGGTTCACTCCTAAGAAATTATAGATAATTTTGACACGTAATATATAACTGTACCTTTGTGGGGTCGGCAATGGTCTTTTGAGAGCTGCGCCCTATCGGCGCCGCGAGGCCTGCCCCTGCAGGGCCCCCCTATCCGCGCTCCGCGCCGGGCTATGCTGCCCCAGACAACGCCGAAGCAAGACCACCTCAAACAAAATATCCCCGCCCCATTTCCGTCCTCCATACTCGGCCCATCCCCGTCATACACGCGGCCCCGACGCAGGGCCGGGCGGGGAGGATCGGATGGAGAGGGCGCTCTCCTGCGTGGGTAGAAAACTTCGGCGCTGTCTGGCGCCAGCCGAATGGCAACCCTTTAAAAGAGGGCCCGGGCGGTTGGGGTCACCTATCGGACAGCGCAGATGCGCCGGCAGCCGGGCCCCAAAGGTACCGCCTGCGATCCGGGCCCCCTAAGCAAGCCGATGCCGTGACGAACGGCCAGTGGCTCGTTTCTTTGAACGTTCGAATTGTGGGCCACTGGCCGTTCGTTACCGTGCACTCGCGACGCCGCAAGGCCGGGCGACGATTTCGCGCGCTGACGTTGCGGAAGTATCTTTGAAAGGAGATTAGCCGCCGACGACAAACAGCCGCCGGGTCGTGCCGCCGGCAGTGGGTACCGGGCGTTGATTGACGGCGCGGACATGGCGCACCAGCACGCTGCAGGCCTGGTCCACGTCACCCTGTCGCAGGGCGGCCAGAATGGCGAGGTGATCGTGGTCGGTCCGCGCCTCCCAGTCGGAACGCCAGGCCGCAAACAGGAAGCGCGCACTGGCCGCATGCAGGTCATCGATCGTGGCCATCAGCCGCTGCATGCCGCAGGGGGCCAGCAACGTCCGATGGAAGGCGCGGTTGGCGGCCTCCCAGCTACGCACATCGCCCGATTTGTCGCCGGCGCGTGTCGCGCGTTCCGCCGCATCGAGGATGGCTGCGGTCAGGTTGGGCGCGGCGTGACGCAGGGCCAGTTCTTCAAGCACGGCCCGCATCTCGGCGACTTCCCGCACTTCCTCCCTGCTGAAGGACGCGACCCGGACGCCGCGGCGTGGCTCGCTGACAGCCAGGCCCTGCGCCTCGAGCCGCCGGAAGGCCTCGCGCACCGGCACATGGCTGGCCCCGAACTCGGCGGCTATGTGATCCTGGCGCAGGCGCGTGCCTGGTTCGAGCGTGCCGGCGATGATCCGCTCGGCAAGCACCTTGCTGATCCGGACGGCGATCGTATCTTCGGCGGGCTGGGTCATGCGACCCAAGTCTGCTTGCTTAACCGATTGATCGCCCAGCGTTCTTCGGTCAGCCCCATCAGCACGTGGTCTTCCCAGCGGCCGTTGATCTGGAGGTAGCGCTCGGCATAGCCTTCTTCGACAAAGCCATTCTTTTCCAGCACCCGGCGCGAGGCAATGTTGGACGGCAGGAAGGCAGCGTGCGCCCTGTGCAGGTCCAGGACCTCGAAGATGAACGGCAAAACAACCCCCACGGCTTCGGTCATGATGCCCTTGCCGGCATGGGGCTGGCCCATCCAATAGCCCAGGCTGACAAACTGCGCGGCGCGGCGGCGAATATTGGAGAGCGTGATACCTCCCACCAGCTGTTCGTCGCGTCCTTCGCCGAGGAAGATGAAGAAGGTGTAGTCCGTCCCCTGCTCCGCCTCCTCCCGCGCGCGGCGAACGCGCATGGAATAGACGCGCCGACTGAGATCGAGCTCGGTCCAGCGGGGTTCGAAGGGCCTCAGGAAGTCCTGGCTGGCACGGCGCAGGGAATGCCAACTTTCATAGTCGCGCATCTGGGGCAGGCGCAGCATGACGCGCTGCCCCCTGAGGGTGATCTGCGGCGCCGGCGGGGACCAGGGCCAGAACATGGTTTCAGCGCTTGAGCGTTTCGCCGATGCTGTCCACATCGGCGAGGCGACTGATAGGGCCGATGCCGGCCAGGGTCGGCGAGCCGGCGGTGAAAATCTGTTCGGCCACGTCACGCACGCGCTGGGCAGTGATGCGGTTGATCCGCTCGACTGTCTCCTGCATGGCAATCGGCCGGCCCCAGAGGATCTGCTGGCGGGCCAACTGGCCGGCGCGCGCCGAGGGGCTTTCGAGCGACATCAGGAGGCCGGCACGGATCTGGTTGCGGACGCGGACCACTTCCTCGTCGGTAATGGTCTCGGTGGCACGGCGCAGTTCATCAAGGACCACGGGCACAAGTTCGCCCACCTCCTCTTCGCCCGTCGCTGCCGCGACGCCGAAGACGCCGCTGTCGGCGAAGGCCCAGTGGAACGAATAGACGGAATAGCAGAGGCCGCGTTTTTCGCGAATTTCCTGGAACAGGCGCGAGCTCATGCCGCCCCCCAGGATCGAGGCGAGGACTTGGGCGGCATAGAAGCCATCGGAATTATAGGCCCGGCCCTCGAAGCCCAGGACGATATGGGCCTGTTCGTGATCGGAGATCAGCCGTTCCTGACCGCCACGATATTCGGCCCGCTGCGGATCGGGCGCGCCGTTGGGCGCGAGGTCGGCATAGCGCTCGCGGGCCACATCGACGAGGCCCTCATGGTCGACATTGCCGGCCGCGGCAATCACCATGTGATCGCCGACATAATTGCGGCGCATGTATTTGCGGACGGTCTCGGGGGAGAAGGCGCGGACCGAGTCTACCGTGCCCAGAATGGTGCGGCCGATGGGCTGGGAGGGGAAAGCCGCTTCCTGGAAGAGGTCGAAGACGTGGTCGTCGGGATTGTCGCGGGCGGCGCCAATTTCCTGGACGATAACCTGCTTTTCGCGGGTCAGTTCGTCATCCTCAAAGGTCGAATTCTGCAGGATGTCGGCCAGGATATCGGCGGCAAGGACGACGTCGTCCTTGAGAACGCGGGCGAAGTAACCCGTATGCTCAATCGAGGTTGCGGCATTGAGGTCCCCGCCGACATTCTCGATGGCTTCGGCAATCTGCAGCGCCGTGCGCGACTTGGTGCCCTTGAATGCCATGTGCTCCAGCAGGTGGGAAATGCCGTGCTCGGCCTTGCGTTCGGAGCGAGCCCCAGCCTTTACCCAGACGCCCAGCGAGGCGCTTTCCAGATGCGGCATGTCATCGGTGAGCACCACCATGCCGTTTTCCAGGGTCGTCGATCGTACGCTCACACAGTCCTCCTGAACCAGCGGCCGGAACGACCGCGGCTCCTCACGTGTCGTTCAGGCGCGGCTGCGCGCCGCGATGAAGTCTTCAATCTGGCGCTGGTCATTGGCCAGCACTGTGACCCGTTCAGGTCGTTGGTAGAGATCTGCGAGCCAGGCCGGCAGCGCCGGCTCGATGCCGGAGGCCTCCCTCACGGCGGCCGGAAATTTTGCCGGATGCGCTGTCGCCAGGGTCACCATGGGCGTGCTGCCATGCGGCAGGCTCCTCGCGACGCCAACGCCCACCGCCGTGTGCGGATCGAGCAGATAGGCCGAAGCCTGCTGCGTCTGGGCAATCACGGCCTTGGTCGATGCCTCATCGGTCGTACCCGCCAGGAAATCGCGGCGGATGGCAGCGATCGACTTTTCCGGCAAATCGAAGCCACGCGACTGCTTGAGAGCGGCCATCATGCGATTGACCGCATCGGCGTCGCGCTCGGCGCTTTCGAACAGCAGACGCTCGAAATTGGAGGAAATCTGGATATCCATCGAGGGGCTGATGGTGGGGGCAACGCCAGCCATCTCATAGCGACCGGTGTCGAGCGTGCGCTTCAGGATGTCATTGGCATTGGTGGCAATGACCAGTTTCTCGATGGGCAGGCCCATCATCTTGGCGCAGTAACCGGCAAAGATGTCGCCGAAATTGCCGGTGGGCACGGTGAAACTGATCTTGCGATGCGGCGCGCCAAGGGAAACGGCCGTCGTGAAGTAATAGACGATCTGCGCGACGATGCGGCCCCAATTGATCGAATTGACGCCGGAGAGGCGCACGCGATCGCGGAAGGCGTGATTGTTGAACATGGCCTTCACCGCGTCCTGGCAATCGTCGAAAGTGCCTTCCAGCGCGATATTGTGGACGTTTTCGTCCAGCACCGTGGTCATCTGCCGGCGCTGCACTTCCGAGGTGCGTCCCTTGGGATGGAGGATGAAGATGTCGGTGGTGTCACGGCCACGGAAGGCTTCGATAGCCGCCGAACCGGTATCGCCCGAGGTGGCGCCGACGATGGTGGCCTTGAGACCGCGCTCGAGGAGGATGTGATCCATCACCCGGCTCAGGAACTGCATGGCCACGTCCTTGAAGGCCAGCGTCGGTCCATGGAAGAGCTCGAGCACGAAATGGCCCGGTTCCAGCTCCACCAGCGGCGTGACCGAAGGATGGCGGAACGTGGCATAGGCTTCGTCGATGATGGCCTTGAGCTTTGCGGCCGGAATTTCCCCTTCGGTGAAGCGCGAAATGATCGCATAGGCGACATCGGCATAAGGCTTGCCGGCAAAGCCGGCAATTTCTTCGGCACTCACCTGCGGCCAGGAGGCGGGAACATAGAGGCCACCGTCAGCGGCAAGGCCTGCCAGAACTGCATCGGAGAAGCCGAGCACCGGCGCCTGGCCGCGCGTGGAAACAAACTGCATCGGGGGGAAGTGCCCTTTTAGAATTGTTGCAACCTAGTCAAAGCGGACAATTGCTGCAAGGTTTTGGCGGTCATCCAATTGTCGTCTGCCGCAAGCGCCCCTGCCGGAACAACCAGACACCCAGCATGGCCACGGCCACGACGGCGAACCCGTACCAGGTCAGCGCATAGCCGAAATGGTTGTTGGTGAAGCTCACCACGGTTTCACCCCCCTGAGGCAGGTCCCCCTCGGCGCCGGCGAGAAGGTCGACATAGAAGGGTGCGATGGGTGACAGCGCCGGATCAACCATGGCGGCAAGCCGCTCCGGATCGCGCACCCATTCGATGCGGTTGGACATATCGGGCTCGGGAACCATGAAGCCGGCTGCCTCGCCCGGACGGAACAGACCCACAATGGTTACGCTACCAGGATCGTCGCCATGCAGATCCCCGAGCGCAGCCTGTTCCTGGAATTCCTGTGGGACGAAACCACGATTGACGAAGACGGTGCCGCCGGCATCGAGTTCAAATGGGGTCACGACCCAGTAGCCCGGACCAGAGAAACGCCCCCGCGCGCCGGAGAGGCTCGTGAACACGGTCACCGTCTGGGTGTAGCGATAGCTCCCTGTGAGCGAGACCGGCTGGAAGTTCCATTGATCGAGATCGAGACCGGCCCATTCGGACGCGTCCGGCACCGGTTTAGGTTCGGCGGAGAGCCTTTGGTCGACAGCGGCGACAAGTGCTTCCTTCTCGCCCAGGCGCGCCATCTGCCAATTACCCAGGTAGATGCAGGTTGCCGCCAGCGCCAGCATCAATGCAGCAAACAGCCAATCTGTCCATTTGAGGCCGTGCCGGGGCGACACATCGGCTTTGCTCATCGGGATCTCCAAAGAAAAAGGGCGCAGCCTTGCCGCGCCCTCAATTCACGTTGCCTTCGGGCCTAGTGGCTCAGCGCCACGCCCCAGCTGCCCCATATGTAGATCGAGGCAAAGAGGAACAGCCAGACCACGTCCACGAAGTGCCAGTACCAGGCCGCGAACTCGAAGCCGAGGTGACGTTCCGGGGTGAAGTGCCCCATCTCGGCGCGGATCAGGCAGACGGCAAGGAAGATGGTGCCGATGATCACGTGGAAGCCATGGAAGCCGGTGGCCATGAAGAAAGCAGCGCCATAGGTGGAGGCACCCGGGCCGCCGAAGGCAAAGCCGGCATGGGTATATTCGAGGAACTGCACGAAGGTGAACAGGACGCCAAGGGCCACCGTCAGTACGAGACCCCAGCGCAGGCCCTGGCGGTCATTCTCGAGAAGGGCATGATGTGCCCAGGTGACGGTGGTCCCGGAGGTCAAGAGGATCAGAGTGTTGAACAGCGGCAGATGGAACGGATCGAAAAGTTCCACGCCCGTCGGCGGCCAATGGCCACCTGTGGCGGCAACGCGGGCATACTGCTCGACGTCATCGGGCCGGAAGAAGAAATCGAAGTATCCCCAGAACCAGGCGACAAAGAACATCACTTCCGAAGCGATGAACAGCATCATGCCATAGCGATGGTGCATCTGCACAACCGGGGTGTGGCTGACGCCGTCATTGGCTTCCTTCACCACATCCGACCACCAGGCGTAGAAGCTGTACAGCACGCCGGCCAGGCCGATGAAGAACAGCCAAGGGGTCCATTCCTGCATCCAGGCGACGGCGCCGATCATCATGACCAGCACCGCAACGGACATCACGAACGGCCAGGGGCTCGGCTCCACCATGTGGTAGTCGTGGTTCTTTTCAATGGCGGACATGTTCAGCTTCCCTCACTGTCTGAAGCGTAGAAGGTATAAGAGAGCGTGATCTCTTTGATGGTATCGAGTTCGCGGTTCTCGTCGAGATCTGGATCGACGAAGAAGACGATTGGCATTTCCACGGATTCACCCGGCTGCAGGGTCTGCTCGGTGAAGCAGAAGCACTCGATCTTGTTGAAGTATATGCCGGCCTTTTCGGGCACGACATTGAAGATCGCCTGGCCGGTAACCGGCCTGTCGGAGTGATTGGTGGCGATGTAATTGACCGTGTCGACCCGGCCGATCTGGTCAGTAATGGGCGAAGCGGGCGTGACGGTCCAATTGAGCGCGCGATCGACGTTGACGTCGAACCGGACCTTCATTTCGCGGGCAATGACGCCCTTTGGATTGTCGGTGGCAACCTGGGTCGTGCCGCCAAAGCCGGTGACCTGGCAGAAGAGCTGGTAGAGCGGCACCGAAGCAAAGGCCAAGCCAACCATGCCGACCGCCACGCCAGCCAGCATCACGGCCACGCGCCTGTTGCGGCGGCTGGGATCGGTCGGGTGGAAGGGGGCGGTCGTATCGGCCATCAGAGCGCCCGCTCGAACAGAGCCGGACCCATCTTGATGATGGTCAGCGCATAGAAGGTGAGCGCAAAGAGCGCCAGGGCAACCGCCAGGGCGATCGACCGGCGGCGGCGCTGCTTGCGGAACGCAGCGTCCTCAGCTTCGGTCATACCATTGGGTGCCAGCTTGGCCCCGGGTTGCTCAGCCATGGTCAGATCACTCCCAGGCGTTGGGCGATGAAGTCAGTGAACAGCGCCAGGAACAATACGAAGAGATAGCTCAGGGAGTAGGTGAAGACCGTGCGCGCGGTGCGGCGCATGGACACGGAGTCCGGGGCGCGCAGGAGACGGAGGCAAAGCCAGATGAAGCCAAGTCCGGAAGCAACCGCGACGGTTCCGTAGATCCATCCGGAAAAGCCCAGCCAGTTGGGCAGCAGGCTAGTGACGGCCAGGACGACGGAATAGCCGAAGATCTGCCACTTGGTGGATCTTTCGCCAGCGACATTGGGCATCATGGGAATGCCAGCCGCGCCGTAGTCGCCCTGCTTATAAAGGGCCAGGGCCCAGAAATGCGGCGGCGTCCAGAGAAAGATGATCAGGAAGAGCGCGAAACTCTCCCAGCTCAGCGTGCCCGTGACCGCAGCCCAGCCCACCATGGGCGGAAAGGCCCCGGCGGCGCCGCCGATGACGATGTTCTGCGGCGTCGAGCGCTTGAGCCACATCGTATAGACGACGGCGTAGAAGAAGATGGTAAAGGCCAGGAACCCACCGGCAACCCAGTTGGTGGCCAGGCCCAGCAGGGTTACCGAGAAGGCCGAGAGAACCAGGCCGAAGGCCAGAGCCTCACCGCGGGTCATGCGGCCGGCGGGAATGGGGCGGTTCTGGGTGCGGCTCATGATGGCGTCGATGTCGGCATCGTACCACATGTTGAGCGCCCCGGAGGCGCCCGCGCCGATCGCGATGCAGGCAATGGCAATAAAGCCGATCAGTGGGTTGATCCCGCCGGGGGCCACCAGCATGCCGACGAAGGCAGTGAAGACGACCAGCGACATGACGCGTGGCTTCAGCAGCGCGAGGTAATCCTCGACGCGCGCACCGCCGGCATAGGCGGACACTTCCCTGCTGTCGTCAACTAGAGCCAATGGTCTTTCCTTGTTGGGGTGCGGCCCGCACGTCGCGCGGGCCGCCAGTTCAGATGGGAGCGCCTAGTGCGCGTCCTTGCTATCGATCTTGGGCAGTGTCGAGAACTGGTGGAAGGGCGGAGGCGAACTCAGCGTCCATTCCAGCGTCGTGGCACCTTCGCCCCAGGGATTGTCACCGGCAGGGCGCTTCTTCCGGCTGGCTTCCCAGGTGGCGTAGAAGAAGATGATCATGGCCACGAAGGTGATGTAGTAGCCGACCGAGGAGACGCGGTTCCACATCGCGAAGGCATCGGGGTAATCGATGTAGCGACGCGGCATGCCGGCGAGGCCCAGGAAGTGCTGCGGGAAGAAGATCAGGTTCACGCCGGCGAACATGACCCAGAAGTGCAGCTTGCCCAGGAACTCGTTGTACATGTAGCCGAACATCTTGGGGTACCAGTAGTACCAGCCGGCAAAGATCGAGAACACGGCGCCCAGCGAGAGCACGTAGTGGAAGTGCGCGACCACATAGTAGGTGTCGTGCAGGGCACGGTCGGCACCGGCATTGGCGAGCACCACACCGGTCACACCGCCAACGGTGAACAGGAAGATGAAGCCGATGGCCCAGAGCATGGGCGTGCGGAAGGTGATCGAGCCGCCCCACATGGTGGCGATCCAGGAGAAGATCTTCACACCCGTCGGAACCGCGATGACCATGGTGGCGGCCACGAAGTAGCGCTGCACATCGAGGCTGAGGCCGGTCGTGTACATGTGGTGCGCCCACACGACGAAACCGACAAAGCCGATGGCCACCATGGCATAGGCCATGGCCATGTAGCCGAAGACCGGCTTGCGGCTGAAGGTGGCCACGATGTGGCTGACAATGCCGAAGCCCGGCAGGATCATGATGTAGACTTCAGGGTGACCGAAGAACCAGAACAGGTGCTGGTAGAGCACCGGATCACCGCCGCCTTCAGGATTGAAGAACATGGTGCCGAAATTGCGGTCGGTCAGCATCATGGTGATGGCGCCGGCCAGGACCGGCAGGGCCAGCAGCAGCAGGAAGGCGGTCACGAGCACCGACCAGGCAAAGAGCGGCATCTTGTGCAGCGTCATGCCCGGAGCCCGCATGTTGAGGATGGTGGTGATCAGGTTGATCGCGCCCAGGATCGAGCTCACGCCTGCCACGTGGAGCGAGAAGATCACGAAGTCAGTTGCGGGACCCGGATGACCCGAGGTCGCGAGCGGCGGATAGGCGGTCCAGCCGCCACCGAAACCGAGCGCACCCGAGGGGCCCTCGAAGAACATCGACAGCACCGTCAGCAGCAGCGCCGGCGGCAGGAGCCAGAAGGCGACATTGTTGATGCGCGGGAAGGCCGTATCCGGCGCGCCCACCATCAGCGGGGCGAAGTAGTTGGCAAAGCCGCCCATGGTGGCCGGCATGACGGTGAAGAACACCATGATGAGGGCATGCGCGGAAACAAACACATTGAACATGTGCTTGCCGGCGTCGAGTGCCGAGTCGCCCTCGAGGCCATAGGCCATGGCGGCCAGGCCGTGGAAGATCTGGATGCCGGGTTCCTGCAGTTCCAGGCGCATCGCACCTGACAACAGGCCGCCGATCACGCCGGCGACGATCGAGAACACGAGATACATGATCCCGATGTCCTTGTGGTTGGTCGAATAGACCCAGCGCCGCCAACCCGTCGGGGTGTGGTGGTCGTGGGCCGCATGATCGTGCCCGGTGGCATGGGCTTCGAGGTTTGCAGTATTTGCCATTTTCGTTTCCTCTGACCCTTGTCTTACAGCGCCGGCAGCGTGGCAGCGGCCGCAGCGTAGTCGCGGCCTTCTTCGAACGCAGCCATGAAGGCGTCAAATTCCTCGACAGTCACGACGCGAATGCCGATCGGCATATAGGCGTGGTCCTTGCCGCACAATTCGGAGCACTGACCGTAGTAGATGCCGGTTTCGCGCGCATTGAACCAAGTCTCGTTGAGACGGCCGGGCACAGCGTCAACCTTGACGCCGAAGGACGGTACCGCAAAGGCGTGGATCACGCCGGTCGGGCTGGCAGTCACCTGAACGCGCACCGTGGTGTTCACGGGCACGATCAGATCGTTATCGACGGCGAGCAGGCGCGGCTCATTGGGCTTGAGGGTCGGGCGATCGACGCCGTCGGTGCTGGTCTCGCGCAGGATGTTGGAGTCAAAGGCAATGCCCTGATCCACATACTCATAGTTCCAGTACCACTGCTCGCCGGTAGCCTTGACGGTCAGGGTGGCAGCGGGCACTTCCACGTCGGCCGAGAAGAGGCTGGCGCCCAGGTATTTGCGTTCGCCATCGGGCACGGTCATCTGGTCTGACAGCACGCCGAACGAGGGAATGGCGATGACCGCCAGGATCAGGATCGGCACCACCGTCCAGACCACTTCGATCAAGGTATTGTGGGTGAAGCGCGCCGGCACCGGATTGGCCTTGGCGTTGAAGCGCACCACGATGATGACCAGAAGGGCCAGCACGAACAGGACGATCAGCGAGATGGTCCACATCAGGATGCCATCGTGGAAGGCCACGATGGAGTCCATGATCGGGGTTACCGATTCCTGCAGGTGGAACTGACCCGGCTCGGGATGGCCACGACCAACCTCCTGGGCCGCTGCCATTGCCGGCACCAGTGCCAGTGCGGCGGCCGAAACGGCGCCCATCTTCCTAAAGAACTGCCCGGTCACCATATACCCCCTATCGACATGTTCTGGCGGCTTGCACCGAGGAAGGCGGGTAAAATAGCGGCATAGCTAACGCCGCCCCGACTCAACTTCGGAGCGCAAAACTCGTGGTTGACCTAAATCATATTGCATTGGCTGAGTCTATTGCAGCCATCGCCGAGAACGCTGCGGCAAATTGGTGCCCTGCGAGACGGCGTTCGCCTCACCGGTGCCGCAGTTTGCCTTGAAAACCGCCCGGAAATCCGGGCTTTGGTTGACAGGTTTGGACGCGTGTCGGAAACAGTCCAAAGGCACGGCAAGGCGCCGATTCGGCAGGAGCAGTGATAGAAGTGATGGTCTGGGCAAAGCGGCTTGGTCTTGTGGGTGCAATCGGCGTGTCGCTCCTCGGTGCGCCTGCCATGGCACAGGGCACTGTGAAGGCGGAATACGGCGACTGGCAGATGAGCTGCGACACACCGCCAGGCGCCAGCTTTGAGCAATGCGCGATCATTCAGAACGTGCTGGCCGAAGATCAGCCCAATGTGGGCCTGTCGGTCATCGTGTTGCGCACGGCGGACCGCGAAGCGCGGTTGTTGCGTGTGCTGGCGCCACTTGGCGTATTGTTGCCAAACGGGCTTGGCCTCAATGTCGATGGCACGGATATGGGGCGCGTTGCCTTCGTGCGCTGCCTGCCCAATGGCTGCATTGCCGAAGTCGAACTGGACGAAGAGATCATCAAGGTTCTCTCCGAAGGCACCGACGCCATCTTCGTGGTGTTCAAGACTCCGGAAGAGGGCGTCGGCATTCCAGTCTCCCTCAACGGTTTTGCAGAAGGCTTTGCAGCCCTGCCCTGACAAGCCGGGAGGCTCCTGATGAGCGATGACAATCGCGATGCGCAGCGGCACCGCACCCTTAAGGGAGGTCGGATCGTCGTCAATGACGGCTTTTCAACCTTCGACTGCACCATCCGCAACCTCTCCGAGACTGGCGCCAAGCTGGAAGTGACCAGCTCACTGACCATCCCACAGCGCTTCGAATTGGCTCTGCATGACGGCCGGCGCTTCGCCTGCGAAGTGGCCTGGCGCACCGAAACCGAAATCGGCGTCAAATTCATCTGACGGCATGAAAAAGCCGGGCGCGTGCGGCGCACGGCCCGGCAAGTTGTCAGGAAACGGGACCGGCGGCAAAACCGGCCCGGGAGATGGGACGCGCACCGGCAAAAGTGTTCATCCCAACGGGGCACGCGGGCGCAACGAACGCCCGCGAAAGCGATTAGCCGCGTGCGTTGCGGGAGCGGGCAGCGTTGAGCACCATGCCGGGGGTGCGGCCGTTCCGAGCCGCCATCGCCTCGGCAATATCCTGGCCTGTGATACCCAGATCGTGCAACTGCGCCGCATCGAGGTCGAGCAGGCTCTTGAGGGCAGCGCGACGGGTACGATTGGCCTTGGCCTTGGTGAACCACGTCACCAGGACACGAATGGGATTGACGTGCGAGCCAGCCGCGACTGACCGCTCGCCGGGAAGCGAGAGAGCCATTTCAAATCTCCGAAAACGAGGGAGCCGCCGGAGGGAGGCCGGCGGGCGTCGACACATCGTTGTATCGATGATGTGAAACTACCGCACTGGACTTCCATTCGTCTAACAAATAGATTTCATCCCGACGATCAATTTCGGTGATGCAATCTCATGACAGCCCCCCTCGATCTCGATCAGTTGCAGAGCTTCTGCGCCATTGCCGATTGCGGCAGCTTCACCGAGGCGGCGCGTCGGGTGAACAAGACGCAGTCCGCCGTCTCTATGCAGATCAAGCGGCTGGAGGAGAGGCTGGGGCACTCGCTCCTCACGCGCGACGGCCGCAGCGTTACCCTGACCCACCATGGCGAGGTGCTCTACGAACGGGCGCGCAAGATGCTGCGCACCAATGCCGAAATCCTCGACCACTTCAACGACGGCGACCTGGCTGGCTCCATCCGCTTTGGCGTGCCGGACGACTATGCTGTCCGCCTGCTGCCCGTCATCCTCTCCAGCTTCCAGCGCACCCATCCCAAGATCGCGGTGGACGTAAGCTGCATGGCCTCGGAAGAACTGCTCAGCGGGATGAAGGCGGGACGCTACGACCTGATCGTCTTCACCCAAGGCACGGACCACAATTTCGGCGAGCTGTTCCGCACCGAGAAGATGTTCTGGGTCTCGAGCCATGGCGGCCGGGCACTGGCGAGCGAACCCCTCGCCATCGCCTGTGGCCCCAATTGCTGCATCTGGCGCAAGGACGCCATGGAACAGCTCGAGCGCACCGGTTTTGACTATCGCGTCGCCTATACCTCGTCCAATGCCACCGCCATTTCTTCTGCCGTGCTCTCCGACCTGGCTGTTGGCTTCCTGCCAGAGAGCGCGCTGCAGCCGGGCATGCGGGTGATCGGCGAGGAATATGGCCTGCCCAGACTTGCAGATGCCCAGATCGCCCTCATGCGCGCCAGTCACGCCTATGGCGGCATCTACGACGCCCTGGCCAATCACATCGTGCAATCAATGGGCAATCTGGAGCAGCCGCATCAGGCCGAAGCGGCGGAGTAGTGTTCCAGACCGCTTGACCCTGGACCGGCTTTGGCGCACCAGAGGGTCTTCTTTGCCGCGTTTCCGAAACGCAAAACCGTTGCCACTTTTGCTGGAAACGCTTCGTGTCCCAGGTCCTGACCAATGCCGCCGAGTTCACCGTTTCCGAGATCGCCCAGGCGGTCAAACGAACCGTGGAAGACGAATTCGGCCATGTGCGGGTGCGGGGCGAAATCTCGGGCTTTCGCGGCCAGCATTCTTCAGGCCATTGCTACTTCACGCTCAAGGACGACTCGGCCTCGATCGACGCCGTCGTCTGGAAGGGTAGCTATGGCCGCCTCGCCTTCAAGCCCGAAGAAGGCCTTGAAGTCATCGCCACCGGGCGGCTGACCACTTTTCCGCGCTCGTCCAAATATCAGATCGTCATTGAGAATATCGAGCCGGCCGGCGCTGGCGCGCTGATGGCCCTGTTGGAGGAACGGCGCAAGAAACTGCTCGCCGAAGGCCTTTTCGCCCGCGAGCGGAAGCGGCCCCTGCCCTATCTGCCGCGCATCATTGGCGTCGTGACCTCTCCCACCGGTGCCGTGATCCGTGACATCCTGCATCGCCTCGACGATCGCTTTCCCAGCCATGTCCTGGTCTGGCCGGTTCGGGTGCAAGGGGAGACCTGTGCGTCCGAAGTGGTCAATGCCATCGAGGGCTTCAACGCCATGGCGCCGGGCGGCCCGATCCCACGCCCTGACCTGCTGATCGTGGCGCGCGGCGGCGGGTCCATCGAAGATCTGTGGGGCTTCAACGAGGAAGCCGTGGTCCGCGCAGTGGCGACGTCCGGCATTCCGATCATCTCGGCCGTCGGGCATGAGACGGATACCACCCTGATCGACTATGCCGCGGACATGCGAGCACCCACCCCCACCGCTGCCGCCGAGGCCGCTGTTCCGGTGCGTGCCGAACTCATAGCCTATGTCGAGGATCAGGGCAGCCGCCAGCGCCAGGCGGCGAGGCGAGGCCTTGCCGGTCTCAAGGACCGGTTGCGTGCCGCGTCGGCCGGTTTGCCGCGCCCCGCCGATCTGGTCTCGACCCAGCGGCAGAGCCTGGACATGGCTTCCAGTCAGTTGTCAGGGGCGCTCCGCCATTTTGTGCAGGCCCGTCGCATTGCCTTTTCCAACCTTGCCGCGACCATGCAGCCGCGTCTTGTGCGCCAGCGCCATTCCGAACTGGGCGAACGTCTCAATACCCTCGGTCGTCAAAGCCGATCCGGCCTGATCAAAACCGTCGAACGGGCGCGCCTGACCTTCGATCCTCGCTCCCGCCGCCTGGGTCCGGCAGGTGCCACCGCACTGGAGCGAAAGCGGACAGTACTCGATCGCCTGGCGCCGCGCCTCTCGGACAAGGCGCTGCGTGTCGACTTACGCCATGCTCAGGATCGCCTCGCCTCGCAAATCCAGCGCCTCCAACAGGTTGGCACGCAACTTACGCTCTCGCCTCGCCGACACTGGGAGCAATTGAGCAAGCTTCTGGAAACCTTGAGCTATCGCAGCGTCTTGGCAAGGGGCTATGCTCTGGTGCAGGACGAGGCCGGCCGGATCGTGAGCAGCCGGACTTCAGTGGGTCCGGGTGAGGGGCTCCAGCTTACCTTTGCCGATGGAGAGGTGGGTGTCACCGTCAACGGCGCTCCTGCGGTTCGTCGCAAACCACCAAGGACCGGACCGGACGAGGGATCGCAGGAAAGTCTCTTTTGATGAGCTTTTCTGTCCGGTATAGCTGGAGCAAAGGCAAGGAATGGTGCCATGAACATCTTTGACAAGGGCTTTGCTCCCGCGGAGGCGAGTCTGCGCTATCTTGACGGCGACTATGTCGTGCTCAAGCCCGGCAGCTTCGTGCGCTGCGCCATTACCGGCAAGCCGATCCCGCTCGACGAACTCTTCTACTGGAGCGTCGACCGGCAGGAGCCCTATGCCGATGCGACTGCCGCGCACACGGCCTTCGAGCGCTTCGGTCGGGGCAGTTAGGGGTGAGCGAGGTTGCGTCGCGTCAGCGCTTCCTTGTCATCTCCAACGGCCACGGTGAGGATGCAATAGCGGCCCAGCTGGTCGCGCACTTGCCGTCGCAGGTTTCGGCAGAAGCCTATCCGATGATAGGGAGCGGCAAGGCCTATGATGGCATTTGCCCGATCGTCGGCCCACGGGCCACGCTGGCCTCGGAAGGCTGGCGAAACGTCAAGGGATCCCTGCGCCGGGATATCGTGAATGGTGGCTTGCTCACCGTGCCACCCGCGCTTCGGTTTCTTCGCAGCATGCGCGGGCGCTATGACAGGATCATCGTCGTGGGTGACATGGTCGGGGTCCTGGCCTGCTTGGTCACGGGCAATCGCGATCTTGTCTACATAGACGTCTATAAGACCGGGGCTGCACGGCTCTATTCGCCGCTGGAGCGGTTGGCCATTCGCCGGGCCTGCGCGCTGGTCTTCTGCCGCGCCGAGAACCTCGCGGTGCTGCTCCGCCAGTCCGGCGTCGATGCGCGTTGCGAAGGCAATCTGATGATGGATACCATCCCGCGCGGGGACTACGATGCCGCTTCGCGCCGCACGCGGGCGCTGGCTGTCACCTTGCTGCCGGGAAGCCGGGCGTTGACGGGAGAAAGCTTTTCCCTGCAGATCGAGGCACTTAAGCGGGTACCCGAGGAGCGACGCCCCGATGTCTTCCTGGCGGTGGCGGGCAGCGTCAGCGTCGAAGATCTCGCCCGCTCAGCGGGCCTCACCCGAGTGCCCATGCTTAGCAGCGAGCCGGACGACCTGGGCACATTGAGCGGCGAGGGCCTCACCGTGCATATGGCGCGCGGCCGGGCCATGGGGAACCTGCTCGACGTCTCCGATGTGGTCCTCAGTCAGGCCGGCACGGCCAGCATCCAGTCCCTGGGGCTGGGGAAGCCCGTGATCACATTCGTCAATGCCCGGGACCGGCGATCGCGCTTCGAGGACGAGCAGAATCTCTTCGGCCCGGCGCGCGTGGTGGTCGACGCCGAGATCGGCAATGTCGCGCTGGCGCTCAACAACCTGCTGGCTGACTCCGAGGAGCGGACGCGGCTGGGCGCGATCGGCCGTGATCGCATCGGCGGGCCGGGCGCCCTCAGCGCCATACTCTCAGCGCTGGGGCTTTCAGGTGCGGAAGACTGAGCGTTACTTGTCGCCGGACTCCGGATCGAGCAGCCGGTGCAGGTGCACGATAAAATAGCGGGTCTGAGCGCTGTCCACGGTCTGCTGCGCCTTGGCGCGCCAGACGCGCTCTGCCGCGGCATAATTGGGATAGACGCCGACAATGTCGACCTTGTCCAGATCGGCAAAGGTCACGCCATCAAGGCTCGAGAGTTCGCCCCCGATCACCAGGTGCAGCAGTTGCTTGTCGGTCGAGTCAGCCATGGGTCAATTCCGCGTTAGAGGCAATTGTGTATCCGCCAGCCCTGCGCCTTCGGTCGGCGGACAGCCATAGACCTTCAGCAAAGCCGCGTGGACAAGGGGTTTTAGGCTCATGTCGCCCAGCGCCGCAAGCGCACCGTGACGCACATCTCGTTTGTTCAATTGAGGGAACCCCGTGCAGACGTCGGCGAAGTCGAGACCGCATTCGGAAAGGATGATCGCGGCCCCGGCAATATCCCAATCCTGGGCACCACGGCGCGCGACGGCCGCATCGAGGCGCCCGGTGGCCACCTGCACGAGCCGGTAGGCGAGCGAGGGGTAGGCCGGACCCCTGGTATAGTCGAGACCAGCCGCCTGGAGTTCCTGGTGGACCGCGCCCGGAGCCGGGATCAGCGGCGCCGAGCCGGCCCGCCTGTTGCGGATCAACGGCTTGCCATTGAGCCGCGCCCCACCGCCCTTCCAGGCGTCATAGAGCTCATCCCGGGCCGGCGCGTAGACTACGCCCGCCACCGGCACGCCATTTTCCACCACGGCCAGAGAAACGGTCCAGTAGTCTTCGCCCCGGAGGAAGGCACGGGTGCCGTCGATCGGATCGACGACGAAGACCCGCTCGCAATCGAGGCGGCTGGGATTGTCGACGGTTTCTTCGCTGAGCCAGCCATAATTCGGGCGGGCCTGAAGCAGGTTGGCGGCCAGAAAGCGGTCGACAACGATATCGGCCTCGCTGACGGGAGAGGCGTTCTCCTTGGTCCAGCTCTTGATATCGCGCCGGAAATAGCTCGCCGCGATGATGCCCGCTGCCACCGCCGTGGAGCGGAGCAGTTCCAGATCATCGTCATAGGGTGGGGCGTAAGCCGGCATCGTGCGGGCCTTTTAGGCCCCGCGCGGTCTTTGGACAAGGGTGCGGCCGCGCGCGTGAAAAATGGCAGGGTAAACGGGGTGGCAAGGGACGCGGTTAATCGCTTCTGACTGGGTGCAATACCCTGCTAACCCTCCGGGAAAACAACATAAACTTAACCGAACCGATTAAGGGCGTGGGTAAGGGGCTGGGGTAGATTGGCCTCATAAACGGAGCGCAAAAAACAAGCTCTCGAAGTTACAGGAAGGCATCAAAATGGTTCATGGCGTTGCGATGGAAGGGTCGTCAGTCGTTCTGGCCTTCGGCCGCCCAGCCCTGGCCGAGCGCCGCTTCGTGGCGGCGAACGACAATGGTCCGAAAGATCCGGTCAAGACCGTGACCGTGCGCAAAATGCTCGAGCAGAGCGGCGTGGCGATCAAGATCAAGGTGCCGGTGACAGAGTTCATCGGTGTCGCGGTGGCCACCTCGATCTCCGAAGAGGGGATGCTGACCAGTTCGATCGAGCTCGTCCACTCGGATTCCGAGTTGAATTACAAGGTGTTCGAGGAAGAGGGCAACCACAACGTCGTCGCCGAATGGCAGAACTGGGGCAAGAAGCTCAGGCTGCCGCTGTTCATCAAGGCCGGTGACGGTGCCTATCTGCCTTATGGCCAGCAGGTCGATGGCGTCATGTTCGGCGGTGCCGCCCCGCGCCGGAAACTGGCCGCCGATGCCTCGCGCCGCCCGCGTTTCCTCAATCGCCGCAAGCCCGGCCAGGCCGACGCGCACTAAGTTTCTTGCCCTCCAAAGCAAGCCGAAAAGGGTCAACCGGTGGTGCGGTTGGCCCTTTCGCTTTTGGGTGAATTTGCTAGCAGGCTGTTAGCGCTACCACACCCATTCGGCCAAAAGCGCGAGGGTAAGGGCCATGCCCACGTAGTGGTTGTTGTAGAAGCGCACGAAAGGATTGCGCGGCACCTCGGCATCGAGGGTCCAGAGCTGCCAGGCCAGCAGCCCCGCCGCCACCAGCGAGAGCAAAGCGAAGAGCACGCCGCCGCCGACCATGAGGCTGGCAAGGTTCCACAGCACGAAGGCGCCGGCATAGAGCGCGGCGACGGCCGGCCGGACATTGGCGCCGAACAGGCGGGCGGTGGATTTGACGCCGACCAGGGCGTCGTCCTCGATGTCCTGGAGGGCGTAGATGGTGTCATAGCCGATGACCCAGAGGATGGTGCCGAAATAGAGCACGACCGGCGCCCAGCCGAGGCCACCGGTCTGGCTCGACCAGCCCACCAGCGCGCCATAGGAGAAGGCGAGGCCGAGGAAGAGCTGCGGCCACCAGGTGACGCGCTTCATGAACGGATAGATGGCGACGAGGACCAGCGAGGCAATGGCCGCCCAGACCGTGAAGCGATTGAACTGGAACAGGACGGCGGAGGCCAGCAGCGCCTGGGCGATCATAAAATACGTGGCCTCGCGGGCCGTGACCTGGCCCGAGGGAATGGGGCGCGAGCGGGTGCGGGCGACCTTCATGTCGATGTCGCGGTCGACAATGTCGTTGAAGGTGCAACCGGCGCCGCGCATCAGGATGGCGCCGATGAACATCAGAATTGCCGCCCACCAGCCGAAGCCGAATTCGGGCTGCGCCACCGCGGCAAGGCCAATGCCCCAGGCACAGGGCCAAAACAGCAGGTAGAAGCCGATAGGACGGTCCCAGCGCGCCAGCCGGCCGTAGGGTTTCACCTTTTCGGGCGCGTAGCGGTCGAGCCAGTTGCCCTTGGTGGCGTCGGCGACAGTGCCGGTGGGGGTGGTCATTTTTGTTCGTGTCCAGATCGCGTTTCACGCCCTCGTGGTTCGAGGCTTTGCGTTGCAAAGCACCTCACCATGAGGGCTTCTGAGAGTGCGATGTTTGCGGAGCCCTCATGGTGAGGTGGGAGCGCAGCGACCCTCGAACCACGAGGGCACGGCCCCGATGCTCCTTGCATCGCCCTGTTGATCAGTCCTAACTGCGCCGCAACAGCCACGCAACTGATCAACCCCATATGCCCCGTTCCCACGCCTCCCTGCCCCGCTTGTTCGTAGAGCCCGAGCTGATGACCGGGACCACCCTGACGCTGGGCAAGGACCAGTCGCTCTATCTGGCCGCCGTATTGCGCAAGGGCGTGGGCGACGAGGTCGTACTGTTCAATGGCCGAGATGGCGCCTGGCTTTGCCGGCTGACCAGCGATTCGAAGAAATCGGTCACTCTGGATGTCGTGGGGCAAATCGCGCCGCAGAGCCCGCCATCCGACCTCTGGTATGGCTTTGCGCCACTCAAGAGCGAGCGGCTGGACTACATGATCCAGAAGGCCGTGGAGATGGGTGTGGGCACCATCCAGCCGGTCATCACACAATACACCCAGAATCATCGCCTCAAGATGGAGCGTCTCCACGCCAACGCAATTGAGGCGGCGGAACAATGCGAAGTGCTCAGCGTCCCCGAGATCGCGCCCGAAACCAGTCTCGGCGCCCTGCTCGATGGGTGGGACAAGGCGCATGGCGACCGGGCATTGCTGTTTGCCGATGAGGGAGAAGCGTCTTCTTCACCGATCGTTGCGTTGGAGCAACTCCGGGGGCAGCGCGTTGGGCTATTGATCGGCCCGGAGGGCGGGTTTTCCGAGGAAGAACGCACGAAACTGCGCGCCCTGCCCTTCGTCGTACCGATCAGCCTGGGCCCCAGAATCCTGCGCGCCGACACCGCCGCAGTTGCTGGATTGGCGGTCATCCAGGCGATCATCGGTGATTGGCGATAAAAGGCGATTGCTTTCCGCCTTGCTCTCGCTATTTTGCCCGCGCATCGGCACAGCCCTCCCTCGCGGTCGGGTATGTGCCATTGAAATAATTGACGCGGTTCCGAACCGAAAAAGTGGTAGCCACTTTTTCTGGAACCGCTTTCGCTAAACCCTCATACAAGAGGACTCCATGGCCGGCGCCGACACTCCCTCGCCCCAGATCGAATCGCGGGCAGACCTGATCGAGGCCATGGCGCGCGGCTGCAAGCCCGCCGACCATTGGCGCATCGGCACCGAGCACGAAAAGCACGTCTTCCACACCGATCCGCTGCGGCCGGTGGCCTATGAGGGCGAACAGGGCATTCGTGCCCTGCTGGCCGGGATCGAGAAGGAAACCGGCTGGCATCCCTTTTATGATGGTGAAAACCCGATCGGCCTCCGGAATGACGAAATTGCCGGTGGCATCTCGCTGGAGCCAGGCGGGCAGTTCGAGCTCAGCGGCTCACCCATGGCGGATCTGCACGGCACGGCGGCAGAGCTCAGCGAACACATGCGCGTCGCCAAGAAAGTCGCTGAACCACTCGACATCCATTTCCTCGGCCTCGGCGTCACCCCTCTCTGGTCGGTCGACGAGATCAAGGCGATGCCGAAATCGCGCTATGGCATCATGACCAAATACATGGACGAGGTCGGCACGCTGGGTACCTCGATGATGTATCGCTCGGCAACGGTGCAGACCAATCTCGATTTTTCGAGCGAAGTCGACATGGTCAAGAAGCTGCGCGTGTCGCTGGCCCTGCAGCCGGTGGCCACGGCGCTGTTTGCCAATTCGCCCTTCGCCGATGGCCGAGACACCGGGTATCTCAGCTTCCGCAGCGAAATATGGCGCAATACCGATGACGCGCGCACCGGCATGCTGCCATTCGTCTTCGAACAGGGTTTTGGCTTCGAACACTATGCCGACTATGCGCTCGACGTGCCGATGTACTTCGTCATCCGAGACAAGAAATACATCAATGTCGCCGGCGAGAGTTTTCGCGACTTCCTTGACGGCAAGCTGCCGCAGCTGCCGGGCGAGAAGCCGACGATCAAGGACTGGGAGGATCATCTTTCGACCCTGTTCCCCGAGGTCCGGCTCAAACAGTTCCTCGAAATGCGCGGCGCCGACATGGGCGACGAGGCCCATGTGGTGGCGCTCTCGGCCTTCTGGACGGGCTTGCTCTATGACGAAACCTCGCTTGAATCGGCCTGGGAGCTGATCAAGGACTGGACCCAGGATGAGCGGGAGCACCTCAGGCGCGAAGTGCCGCGGCTCGGCCTCGATACGCCCTTCGACCGCTCGTCGATCTTCGACGTGGCTGCACAGGCCGTGGGCATCGCCGAAGCGGGCCTTGTCCGCCGCAACCGGCTCAATGCCAAGGGCCAGGACGAAACCATCTACCTCGCGCCGCTGGAAGAAACCGTGCGCACCGGCAAGGCGCCGGCCCAACGCTGGCTGGACAAGTTCCATGGCGAATGGAAGGAAAGCGTCCTGCCGATCTTCAAGGAAGCCGAGCTTTAGGCGCCGGCCTTGATTTTGTCGCGCGCCGCCGAAACCAGAAAGGCGGAGCGCGTCACGCCGCGCCGCGCCGCGGCTTCGTCGATGGAGGCCAGCAGACCGGCATCGAGTGAAATGTTGGCGCGGACCAGCTTGCCTGTGTCTAAAAGCAGCGGCACCCAGGCCACCATTCCGCCCCGACCCAGATCGTATTCCCTGGATGTGAGCAGTTCCGCATAGGTGCGGGCCTTTGGCACATCCCTGCCACCGGCCAATTCGTCCGCTACCCACTCTGAGAGTGCATCGCTGGCATTATCCAAGACCTCGTCCTGGGTGGCGCCATCGGCCACACACCCCGGAGCATCTGGAAAGTAGGCAAAGAACAGACCTTGATCGGTGTCCTGTTCGATAATTGCGAGATATCGGCTCATTGCTAAACTCCAGTCATGGACCTATTTACCCGTCCAGCCGGCCGCTTTGGCTATGGACTGCGCAACACCCGGGGTAACGACTCGGTGACGAGGCACCATAATCGACGGGTACCCAGTCTTTCGGTACTTGTCGTGCTTGGTGCCACCCACAAGTTCCCAGCCCTCGCGCTCCAGTCGTGCCTTGATTTTGGCGGCATTGGTCTCGTGCTGCATGGCATCCTTTTTGCGCATATATTTGCGCAAATCCAACACAAGTCAACTCAAGGCGCACTCTGCCCGGCGGTCCGATGCCGCATAGGTCCGAAAGTGCATGGCGGGATGTCCGTAGCGCGCACCTTGCGGCGAAGCTTCTGCTATTGCTGGTTGTACGGATCGTATTGCAGCAGCCAGGAATAGAGCCACTTCTCGCCTGCCCCGACCGAAGCGACATCGTCGACTTTCCAGACGTCGTCATGCACCATGGAGACGGTGAGGATGGTGGGCTGGCCAGCGCGTTGGAAGCTGACCAGGGCCACCGCCGTGTCGCCCTGTACGATGGGTTCGCTCACGAAGAGGGCATCAACCGGCGTTTCCGGCCCGTTGAGGAAGGGATTGAACGCGACAATCTGCGGTGCGCCCGGATCGATGCGCGCACCGCTCGCATCCACGACATTGGCCTCAAGGTTGTAGGCGACCAGTTCCTGCAAATGATCGGAGTAGTGCTCCTCAAGGTTTATCTGCTGCCCGCTTTGCAGCGGCTGGTAGATGGCGTCGAGCAGGGCTCGCGGCGTATCGGCGGGCGCGCCACCGAAGATCATGGGAACGAGCCCGAACAGCGACCAATCCATAAGAGCGCCTCTCCTGAAGAACGGCGACCAGCGGTGCGCAACAAAGGAGCCCAAAGTGAGGCGGCGCCAGTGGAGCGCTCATCAAGGTCCGCTTCCGACACCGCTCCCTACCTGCGCTACGGCCTCACGGCCTAGCTTCGGTGCCCTCCCCTCAAGGGGGAGGGTGACAAGGGCGACAACCCCGTGGCTCGCGCGCCACAGGCTTTCTGCGCCGGTAAGCCGCCGACTGGCTGGGATATCTCAAGTTGCCGCAATGCCGACAAGTCTGCTCTTGCCTCGCGCGCCTCGCTCGTGCATCACGCCCGAATACTGGCACGGAGGCAGCTTATGCGCGTAATGGTCGTTGGTTCGGGTGGACGCGAGCATGCGCTGGCCTGGAAGATCGCGCAATCGCCGGTGGTTGAAGCGCTGTTCGTGGCGCCCGGCAATGGCGGCAGCGAGAAGGTGGCGACCAACGTCCCCGTCGACATTACCGACCACGCAGCCGTCATCGCCGCTGCCCGCACACACAACATCGACTTCGTGGTCGTGGGGCCGGATGCACAGGTGGTGGCCGGGCTTGGCGACGATGTGCGGGCGGCTGGCATCACCTGCTTTTGCCCATCCAAGGCGGCCGGGCAGCTCGAGGGATCGAAGAGCTTCACCAAGGCGCTCTGCGACGAGTTCGATATTCCCACGGCGGCCTATGGACGCTTCGAGGATGAAGCTTCGGCATTGGCCTATCTCTATACGCAGGGGGCGCCCATCGTGATCAAGGCCGATGGCCTGGCGGCCGGCAAGGGCGTCACCGTGGCGATGAGCGTCGAAGAAGCCGAGGAGGCGATCATCGACTGCTTTTCCGGCGTCTTCGGCGCTTCGGGCGCTTCGGTGGTGATCGAGGAATTCATGGAGGGCGAAGAGGTGAGCCTGTTCGTGCTCACCGATGGCGAGGCCATATTGCCGCTGACCACGGCGCAGGACCACAAGCGGGCCTTTGATGGCGATACCGGCCCCAATACCGGCGGCATGGGGGCCTATTCACCCGCGCCAGTGATGAGCAAGGCCATTTACGACGAGACCATGGCCCGCATCATCGAGCCGACGGTGCGCGGCATGGCCCATCGCGGCACGCCCTATGCCGGCGTGCTCTATGCCGGGCTGATGCTGACCGAGGACGGACCGAGGCTGGTCGAATACAATGCCCGCTTCGGCGATCCCGAATGCCAGGTGATGATGATGCGCATGCAGAGCGACATCGTCCCCCTGCTCCATGCCGTTGCCACCGGCACGCTGGCCGGGCAGTCCGTGACCTGGAAAGACGAGTTCGCCCTGACCGTCATCATGGCAACCAAGGGCTATCCCGGCGACTATGGCAAGGGCAGCGAAATCAGAGGCGTCGACGGGCTCGACAGCGAGACGGTGACTGTGTTCCACGCCGGAACGAAGCGTGACGGCGGGCGTTTACTGGCCAATGGTGGGCGCGTGCTCAATGTCACGGCGCTCGGGGCATCGGTCAAAGAGGCACAGGAACGTGCTTATAGAGGCGTGGACGCAATTTTTTGGCCAGAAGGCTTTGCCCGACGCGATATCGGGTGGCGCGAAATCGCCCGCGAAACCTGAACCATTCTTCAATCTTACCTCGCTAGGCTCTTTCCGAACCGTCTTCGACGCGGCCCCGCCGCAACGCCCGCCCACGCCTCTACAGTTGCGTGGCATGGCGCTGGCGGACAAGCTGCGCACGAAGGGTGCGGAGCGTGGCAGGATGAACACGACCAGCGGACCAAAGATCGGCGTGGCACTGGGCGGCGGCTCGGCGCGAGGGCTGACGCATATCCCCTATATCGAGGCCATGGACGAGCTTGGCCTCAAGCCTTCGGTGATTTCGGGCACATCCATCGGTGCACTGATCGGCTCGGGCTGGGCCGCGGGCATGAGCGGCAAGGAATTGCGCGAACACTCCTATGAGGTGCTGGGGACGCTGCGCACCATAGCCAGCCGGCTCTGGGCGACGCAGATCCGCGGCCTTGGCGGCCTCCTCAAGAACGGCATATCCATGCAGATCGAAGCCACCAGCGTGGTGGATGCCTTCCTGCCGAACAATTTCCCGCTCGAATTCCGCGACCTCAAGGTGCCGCTCTATGTGGTGGCGACCGACTTTCAATCCTGGCACCAGGTGGTGTTCAACTCTGGTCTGCTGCGTCCAGCCATTTCAGGTTCGCTGGCCATTCCGAGCTTCTTCAAGCCGGTGCTCTATAACAACCATCTGCTGGTGGATGGCGGCGTGGTCAATCCGCTGCCGCTCGACCAGGCCGATATCGACACCGATTTCCTGATCGGGATCGATGTGGCGGGTGACCCCTCGGCCAATCTCACCAAGACCGATCACAAGGCCATCGACATCTGGTTCGGCTCGGCCCAGATCATGATGCATTCATTGACCGCCCACATGATGGCGGCCTATCCGCCCGACATCTATATCCGGCCCCGGGCGGCCCATTTCGGCGCCATGGAATTCTGGCGCGTGCGCGAGATCATCGCGCAGGCCGATGCCGAGAAGGACCGCTTCAAGCGCATGCTGGAAACCAAGATCGAGGCCTATATCCAGAACCGGATCCCAGTGATCGACAGCAATCCGAACGACTAGCGGTTACTCCGCGACGGCGACAACCACGCTGCCGCGCTTGCGGCCGCTATCGACATGGGCGTGGGCTTTCGGCATGTCGGCAAAGAGATAGACGCGGTCGATATGCGGCCGGTAGATGCCGGCAGCGGCCAGGCGCCCCAGTTCGACGACATCCTCCACACGCTCCGAGGCCGGCCCGGCAATCATCCGCCTGCCCTCGGGGCCCTTGCGAAGGCTGCCCAGCATTTCGGCCATGGCGCCGGCAATGGCAAGGTAGCGGCCATTGGGCTTGAGCAACCGCAGGGCCGTGGCAAAATTCATGGCGCCCACGGCGTCGGCGATGATGTCGAAGCGGTCGGGGAGCGCGGCCACGTCGGTCACCTTGTAGTCGATGACCTTGTTGGCGCCGAAGCTGGAGACGAGATCGAGATTGCCGGTACTGGTGGTGGCGGTCACTGTGGCGCCCTGGTGGCGGCCCAGTTGCACGAGGGCCGAACCCACCGCGCCGGATGCACCCAGGACCAGCATGGTCTGACCCGGCTGAAGACCGGCTTGGCGCAGGTAATGCAGCGCGGTCGTGCCGCTGAAGCAGAGCGCCGCGGCCCGATGGAAATCGAGCCCCTGCGGCAGGTGGGCAATGGGACCGGTTTCGGCGACAAGGGCATATTCGGCATGCGCTTGCTGCTTCATGCCGACGAAGGCATAGACCGCGTCGCCCTTGGAAAAGCGGGTGACGCCCTGCCCAACGGCTTCGATGACACCGGCAAACTCGGTGCCCAGGATCGGCTGGCGGGGACCGTTCCAGCCCAGGGCGAGACGACCGAGAAACTTCATGCCGGGCGGAAAATTGCAGCCGCGGATACGCACGTCGCCGGAATTGACGGTGGTGGCGTGGATACGCACCAGCACTTCGCCCGGTTTGGGCGCGGGCATGGGCACCTCTTCGAGGCGCAGCACTTCGGGACCGCCATAATGGCGGGCAAACCAGGCTTTCATGTCTTGCTCCTTGGCGGCTCAGCCGCCGGTTTTCTCACCGGACTTCCACTGGAAGACCTCGCCGATCTCGACGCCGAAAACTTCGGCAATGCGGAAGGCGGCTTCGAGGGAAGGCGAATATTTGTTCTGCTCGATGGCGGCGACGGTCTGGCGGGTCATGCCGATGGCGTCGGCCAGCTGCTGCTGGGTCATCTCGCCATGGTCGAAACGCAAGCGGCGGATGGTGTTGGTGATGGGCGGCGGCGGAGGCATCAGGCATACATCCGGTACTGGATGATGACGATGATCTCGCGGACCAATGCAGCCACGGCGGCGGCGAACAGCACGAGATTGATCAGGATGACGGCCGTGGCGCCTGCGGGGTCTGCGGCATAGTCGGCGCGGGCCAGGTCGGTGATGGACTTGCTGAGGAGAACCACGCCGACCAGGGCCAGTTCCAGCAGGGCGAGGCCCACGCGGTTGGACATGGCCTCGATGCGGGTTTCGAGCTCATCGGGGGGCGGGTCGAAATCCTGCCGGCCCAGCCAGGCGGCCAGGAGGCTCCCCGGCAGCATGATCACGAAGGCGATGCCGAGGCACCAGAGGAACCGCCAGAACAGCACATCGCCATCGAGGGCACGGGCGGCAAGGTCGCTCCAGACGGACCAGAAATACCAGCCAAAGATGACAAGCGAGGCCATAACCGAGATCCAGGCCACCTTTTCCCGCATGGTCATGGCGGGGCTCCTCATGGAAAGTTTCGTTGCCTTCATATCGATCATTTCAAACATTGTGTCAATGATTTTGTACATCAGGTTGCATGCTTCGAACATGGACCGACACCTTCGCCGAGTTCAGTCTCTGAGCTTTTTGAAGAAATCCACCAGCATGGCCTCGGCGCGCGCGGCCGAGATGCCACCGATCACTTCGGGCCGATGATGGCAGGTGGGCTGGTCGAAGAGGCGCACACCGTTTTCGACGGCACCGGCCTTCAAATCCTCGGCGGCGAAATAGACGCGACGCAGCCGCGCGTGGGCGATGGCGCCGGCGCACATGGCGCAAGGTTCGAGCGTCACGTAGAGATCGCAGCCATCGAGCCGCCCGGTGCCACGCACCTCCAGCGCCTTGCGGATGGCGAGGAACTCGGCATGCGCCGTGGGGTCGCGGAGCGCCTGCATGCGATTGCGCTCGGCGGCAAGGACGCGATCGCCCTCCATGATGACCGCGCCCACTGGCGCTTCGCCATGGGCGGCGGCTTCTTCGGCAAGGGCCAGGGCCAGATCCATGCGGGTCAGGGTCGTGGCGTTCATCATATGCTCCCCGCGGGCGGGCTCAACCATTTCTCCGGCGCCCCGATAGCAGCGTCGCCATTGCGATCCCGCCCAGAATGAGGATGGCCGAAACGACAAGGCGCAGGCTCGCCGTTTCCCCCAGTAACGGAATGGCCGCCGCGGCGGCGATGACGGGCACGGAGAGCTGAATAATGGCTGCACGCGTCCGGGGCAATGCCGGGACCACCGCATACCAGACCGCATAGCCCAGACCCGAGGCAACGGCGCCCGAGAGGATGGCATAGACCACCGCCTCCGGTTGCGGAACATGCCCCACTAGCCCAATGGCGAGGACCACAAGGGCGAGCGGCAGGCAGCGCAGAAAGTTGCTGGCCGTATCCTCGAGCGGCCGGACGGAACCGCGGCCCAGAAGCGAGTAGGCCGCCCAACTGAGACCGGCAAGGATCATTAGGGCACTGCCGATGGTGTCGGGGGCGCTGAGACCGGGTGACACCAGATAGACGAAGGCCCCGCCAGCCAGAGCCAGGCCAAGCCATTCGAACGGGCCGGGGCGGTCGCCCGCAATGATGGCGCGGGTGACCATGCCGATCTGGACACTGGCGAAAAGGACCAGCGCACCCATGGCCGCGCCGAGCCGCAGATAGGCCAGCGAGAAGGCAAGTGCATAGCCGAACAGGGCCAGCGCCTGGGCCCAACTGCCAGCCTGAAGCAGCAGGTTGACCGCGCGGCGACGACGGAGCCAGACGAGGAGGGCCAGCATGAGCGCGCCGGCCACCAGCCGCACGCCCGTATAGGTCCAGGGATCACCGCCATTGCCGGCCAGGGCCAAGCGCGCCAGCAGCGAATTGGCGGCAAAGGCAGTCATGGCCAGACTGGAGAGGGCAGAGACGCGCATTGAGCCTTCATGCACCCGGGCCCCGCCGATGTCACGGAGCAAGTCGTGCGGGGTCGGACTGTGTATCGTCGTGGAACAGGCGCGCATTGCGGTCGGCACAGGCCGTCCACTGTCCTATATTGGAGGCCACGGAGAATCGCCCTTGCCCATTCGTCAGCTGCCCGAAGACCTGATCAATCGCATCGCCGCCGGCGAGGTGGTGGAGCGCCCGGCCAGCGTCGTCAAGGAACTGGTGGAAAATTCCATCGACGCCGGGGCCAGCCGCATCACCGTGACCACGGCCAATGGCGGCATGGACCTCATTCGTATTGTCGATGACGGCCACGGCATGGACCGGGAGGACCTGCTGTTGTCGGTCGAGCGGCACGCGACGAGCAAGCTTTCAGCAGACGATCTCGACGATATTCGCACGCTTGGCTTCCGTGGCGAGGCGCTGGCATCCATCGGCTCGGTGGCGCGGCTGTCGGTGGCCTCGCGCACGGCCGCGGCGGAGAGCGGGTTGGCCATCGTGGTCGACAATGGCCGCCGAACCGGCCCCAAGCCGCAGGCCATGAACCGCGGTACGGTCATCGAGGTGCGCGATCTCTTCGCGCAGGTGCCGGCGCGAAGGAAGTTCCTCAAGAGCCCACGTTCGGAGGCGGCGGCGATCACCGACGTGGTCAAACGCCTCGCCATGGCCAATCCGGATATTCATTTCGTCCTCGAAGGCACGGACCGGACGGCGTCGAACTGGCCGGCCGTCTCGGGCGAAGGCGCGCTGGGGGCGCGGCTCGGGCAGGTCATGGGCGCCGACTTTGTCGACAATGCCGTGACCCTGGCCACCCATCGCCACGGCATCGTGGTGGCCGGCATGGCGGGGCTGCCGACCTATACGCGGGCCAATTCGCTCAGCCAGTTCTACTTCGTCAATGGCCGCTCGGTGCGCGACAAGGTGCTGGTGGGCGCGGTGCGGGCGGCCTATGCAGACTATACGTTCCGGGACCGGTTTCCGGTGGTGGCGCTCTATGTGGCCATCGACCCGGCGGAGGTGGACGTCAACGTGCATCCGGCCAAGGCGGAGCTGCGGTTTCGCGACCAGGGGGCGGTGCGCGGCGCGGTAATCAAGGCCATCGGCATGGCGCTGGCGGCGGCAGGGTTCAAGGCCTCTACCAGTGTCGCCGAGGATATTCTGGGGGCATTCAGCGCCCCGGAAATGGCCGAGCCGACCGCCCCTGCCCCGGTGGCGCCGGTTGGCGCTGGCTATCAGGGGCAGCGCTTTGATTACGAAAGGGACCGCGCGCCGCTGCATTTCGAGCGGCAGCCGGGGCGGCTGGAGGGCTTTGCGGCGCCCAGCGCGCGGGTCGAGCATTTCGAACCGATGGCCGAGCCGGTGGAGTTTCCGCTGGGCACGGCGCGGGCGCAGATGTTCGACAACTACATCATCGCCCAGAATGGCGATGGGTTGCTGCTGGTGGACCAGCATGCGGCCCATGAGCGGCTGGTCTATGAGCGGTTCAAGGCGCAGCTGGCCTCCGGCCCGGTGCCGAGCCAGGCCCAGTTGATCCCCGTGATCGTGGAACTACCCGAAGAGGATTGCGCGCGGCTCGAGGAAGCCGCGCCGGAGCTCGAACGCTTCGGGCTCTATCTCGACCGCTTCGGGCCGCGGGCGGTGGCCGTGCGCGAGACCCCGGCCCTATTGGGCAATAGCGACATTGCCGGCCTCGTGCGCGACCTCGCCGACGGGTTGGCAGAATGGGACAGCACGGCGGCGCTGAGCGAGCGCATGGAGGCCATTATCGGCCGCATGGCCTGCCATGGTTCGGTGCGATCAGGACGCCGGTTGCGCGTCGACGAAATGAATGCCCTCCTGCGCGACATGGAGGCCACGCCCCATTCAGGCCAATGCATCCATGGGCGTCCTACCTATGTCGAACTGAAGAAGGGCGATATCGAACGACTGTTCGGAAGGAGCCGTTAACGATTTTGACTTGACGGACGAGAACAAAAAGGCAACCTTTGCTTGGGGAACAAAGGGGGTACGAAATGTTCAGCGCGTTTAGACTTGTTTGCCTTCTCCTGGCGTGCGGATCGGCACAGACGAAGGATATCGCCTGGGTCGAGCCTGGACAGCATGGACCCAGACTCGCCTTTACCTACCAAGTCGCGATTACCGCCGAATGCGCGGACTTGAGTCAGGCCGCGGGCAAGCGCGCCGAGCGCCTGACCAAGGGCGACGCGGGATTGCTCGAAGAGGAGAACAATCTCTTCCTCCCCAAGATCGAGCCGGCCGGCCGCGACCTTATCCGAATGCATGGTCCTTACCTGTCCTAGCGAGCCCCCAAAGGACCAAGAGGCCTCGGGCAACTGCTCGGCCGCTCGCGCCATTCGGGCTGCCACTCGACCATGGGTCTTGTGGTCTCCTTACCTCCAGTCACGCCACTGGCGTGCCTGGCCCTACGGGGACGGGTCGGAGTCTCATGGCCTTGCCGTCTCAAATCGATCCATGGGAGCGACTTGCCCGAGGGACGGCTGCAAGCCCACATAACGCGATTGCGGACGGATCAGCCTGCCGGTTTCGATCTGCTCATGGGCGTGAGCCACCCAGCCGCCGACACGGCCGGCGGCGAAGACGCCGGTGAAGGCTTCGCGGGGGAAGCCGAGGGCTTCGAGCAGCAGGGCGGTGAAGAACTCCACATTGGTTTCCAGCGCCCGATCGGGCTTGGCGGCGCGGAGGGCCACGAGGGCATCGCGCTCAATGGATTCGGCCAGAGCGAGACGCTTGGCGTCCATGCCGCCTGCGGCGCCGAGGCGGGTGAGTGCGGCCTTGAGGGCATCGGCACGCGGATCGCGGACGCGATAGATGCGATGACCAAAGCCCATGAGGCGTTCGCCCCGTGCGAGGGCCGAACCGATCCAGCGGGCAGCACTGTCGGGCGTGCCGATGGCATCGAGCATGTCGAGCACCGGGCCGGGCGCACCGCCATGGAGTGGCCCCTTGAGGGCGCCAAGGGCTGCGATCACCGCCGAAGCATAGCCGGCCCGGGTGGAGGCGACGACGCGGGCGGTGAAGGTCGAGGCGTTGAGACCGTGATCGGAGACGGTGACGAGATAGGTATCGAGGGCGCGGACGGCCTCCGGCTCCGGCTGGGTGCCGGTCAGCATGGCCAGCATGTCCTCGGCATGGGCGCGGCCGATATTGGGGGCGACAGGCTCCCTGCCGGCATGGGTGCGGACCAGCGCCGGGACGAAGACTGCGGGCGCAGCAATCTGCAAGAGGGCCACCGACTTGTCCTCGCCATCGGGCAGTCGCGCCATCAGGGCGCGCAGGCCTTCGGTGACGCCGAGGGCCGCAAGGTCGGTATCGAGATGGCCCAACTGCTGGAAGGCCAGCATGCGGGCCTGGGCCAGCTCGGCGCGAATGGCTTGGGCACTTCTCGAGAGGAGATCGGGCAGGAGCAAAGCCAGCACGGCTTCATAGCTTCGCTTACCGGCAAGGGCGCCAAGCTCATGGCCGCAAATGACCAGGCGCCCATTGGCGCCATCGACCTCGCTGAGGCGGGTTTCGGCGGCAATGACATCATCGAGACCGGACATATTGTTCTCCTTTGGGTTTGGCACTAGTTTCAGATAATCAAGATTGACGTCAATCTTGATACAATAGATCAATATGAGGCGATGATGACCTGGCTGACTGCCGAAGAAGCGCTGGCCCGCATGGGCACCAAGCCGCAGACGCTCTATGCCAATGTCAGCCGCGGGCGGATCACGGCGCGGCCAGACCCCAATGATCCGCGCAAAAGCCTTTACCGGCAGGATGATGTCGAGCGGCTGGCCGGGCGGCAGCAGGGACGGCGGCCGGCGCGCATGGTCGCGGCCGAATCCATAGCCTGGGGCGAGCCGGTGCTGGAGACCAGCATCGCCACCGTCAGCGACGGACGGCTGCTCTATCGTGGACAGGATGCCGCAGCCTTGGCGGAAAGCGCCACGCTGGGCGCCGTGGCGCGGCTGCTCTGGAATGCCGGAACGGAAGTGGACTTTGCCGGTCGAGCGCGGGCGCTGGCGCCGGGCATGGCGGCCGCCTATCGCGCGGTGGCCGAACTGGCCGCGACCGATATGCCGTCAGCCGGCCGAAACCGCGCCGTGCTGCTGGCGGATGCGGCGCGGGTCGTGTCCTTTCTTGCGGGGGCTCTCGCGGCACCGGGAACCGACCCGGTGCATGAACGGCTGGCGCGGCAATGGCAGCGGCCGGAGGCGGCCGATCCGATTCGCCGCGCGCTGGTGCTTTTGGCCGAGCACGAACTCAACGCCTCGACCTTTGCGGCGCGGGTGACGGCCTCGACAGGCGCGCCGCTCTCGGCCGCGGTGCTGGCGGGGCTCGCGGCACTCTCGGGACCGCTGCATGGAACGGCCAGCCAGAGCATGGCCGGGCTGGTGGAGCGGGCCAAAGCGCAGGGCGCGGAGGCGGCCATCGCCGCGCAGCTTCGCCTCGGCAGCGCCCTGCCCTGTTTCGGGCATCGGCTTTATCCGGATGGCGATGTGCGGGCAGGTGCGCTGATGGCGGCATTCGAGGCGCCAGCGCTGTTCTTAGACCTAGCGGAGGTCGGGGAGCGCCTGACTGGCGAAAAGCCCAATGTGGACTTTGCGCTCTGCGCCCTCGTTGAGGCCTTCAACCTGCCTGCCGACGCGCCGCTGCAAATCTTCGCGCTGGCACGCAGCGTGGGGTGGATCGCCCATGCTCTGGAGCAGGTGGAGACAGGAGCGCTGATCCGGCCACGGGCAAGGTATGTGGGCGGGTAAGCCCCCCTCATCCGCCCTTCGGGCACCTTCTCCCACGAGGGGAGAAGGCAAGCATTCCGAGCCTTATCACCCAAAAACGCTCGCGCCCTTGTCGGCGACGCCGACGAGGTGGCGGAAGCCTTCGAAGAGTTCGCGGCCCATGCCGAAATGCTGGGAGCGGAGGTCCTCGGTGGCGGGGGTGCGGGAGAAGAATTCCTTCTCGTCGCCGAGGAAGGTCAGCGTGCCTTCATTGGCATCGAGGCGGATGAGGTCGCCGTCGCGGATCTTGCTGATGGGGCCGCCATCGATGGCTTCGGGGGTCATGTGGATGGCAGCGGGGACCTTGCCGGAGGCGCCGGACATGCGGCCGTCGGTGACCAGGGCCACCTTGAAGCCGCGGCCCTGCAGGACGCTGAGGGGTGGGGTGAGGTTATGCAGTTCGGGCATGCCGAGCGCCTTGGGCCCGGAGAAGCGCACCACGGCGATCATGTCGCCATCGAGTTCGCCGGCCTTGAAGGCGCGCTGCAGGCCTTCCTGGCCGTGGAAGACGCGGGCGCGCGCCTCGATGACGCGGTGCTCTTCCTTCACGGCAGAAACCTTGATGACCGAGCGGCCGAGATTGCCGGAGAGAAGCTTTAGGCCACCGGTTGCCTGGAAGGGCTCGTTGACGCCGGTCAGCACCTTGGGCAGCGCGCTCTGTTCAGGCGAAGGCTCGAAGGTCAGCCCTTCGTCGTTGAGCTTGGCTTCGACGGTGTAGCCGGAGAGGCCCGTTCCCCAGACGGTCTTGACGTCCTCGTGGAGATAACCACCGGCCAGCAGTTCCTTGATGAGGAAGCCCATGCCGCCGGCGGCATGGAAGTGGTTCACGTCGGCGACGCCATTGGGATAGACGCGGGCGAGGAGCGGCGTGGCGTCGGAAAGATCGCTCATGTCGTCCCAGGTGATCTGGATACCGGCGGCGGCGGCCATGGCGATCAGGTGCATGGTGTGGTTGGTCGAACCGCCGGTGGCATGGAGGCCAACGAGGCCGTTGACTACGGCCTTTTCGTCGATGATGTGACCGATGGGCGTGTAATTGTTCCCCAGGCTCGTGAGCGAGAGGGCGCGCTTGGTGGCCTCGCGGGTCAGCGCATCGCGCAGCGGCGTGCCGGGATTGACGAAGCTGGCGCCGGGCAGGTGCAGGCCCATGATTTCCATGAGCATCTGGTTGGAATTGGCGGTGCCGTAGAAGGTGCAGGTGCCGGCCGAATGGTAGGACTTGCTTTCGGCCTCGAGGAGTTCCGCGCGGCCCACTTTGCCCTCGGCATAGAGCTGACGGACCTTGCTCTTTTCGTCATTGGGAATGCCCGAGGGCATGGGGCCGGCGGGAATGAACACAGCCGGCAGATGGCCAAAGGTGAGGGCGCCGATGACGAGGCCGGGGACGATCTTGTCGCAGATGCCCAGGTAAACGGCGGCGTCGAACATGTTGTGGCTGAGCGCAATGGCCGTCGACATGGCGATGACGTCGCGGCTGAACAGCGAGAGGTCCATGCCCGGCTGGCCCTGGGTGACGCCGTCGCACATGGCGGGGACGCCGCCCGCCACCTGCGCCGTGGCGCCGATCTCGCGGGCCGCCTGCTTGATGATATCGGGATAGAATTGATAGGGCTGGTGGGCGCTCAGCATATCGTTGTAGCTGGTGACGATCCCCAGGTTCAGCGCCTTGTTGCCGGCAATGGCGGCCTTTTCAGCCGGGGAGCAGGCGGCAAAGCCGTGGGCCAGGTTGCCGCAGGAAAGCGCGGCGCGATAGACACCGGCTTCGCGGGCATTGTCGATGCGATTGAGATAGTCCCGGCGCGTGTCGCGGCTGCGCGCGGCAATGCGGTCGGTGACGTCCCTGATGGCCTGGCGGACGGTCATTTCAGTCTCCAATAGCTGGCAAGGGCGCGCCAGAAGGGGGCCGCTGGCGCGGGTTTACCTTGCATCAAAACCGGCACCCGAAAGCGGCCAGAGCGGTCGATTGGGGACCGCCCCAGGAGCCTTATGGGCACCAGTAAACTGTAACCGGCGCGCCCGAGCGCAGCACGGCGCGGATCGGCATATCGGCAACCGGACCATCGCCCAGGGCCGCGTCGAGCACCTGGGCCTTCTCGTCGCCTTCGATGTGAAGGTAGAGGCCATCGGTTTCGAGCAGGCGCGGCAGGGTGAAGGTGATGCGCGGCTCGCCGGCGCCGGGGGCGCGGATGGCGAGGGTCGGGCCCTCTGCCGTCAGCGCCGCGTCGAGCGTGTCGCCGCCGGGAAAGAAACTCGCTGTGTGACCGTCATTGCCCATGCCGAGGATGACCGCGGCAAAAGGCTTGGGCAGCTCGGCCATGAGATCGTTGGTTTTGGCGACTGCCGCGTCGGTGGGCTCGGCACCGCCCGAATAGAGCGGGAAGAAGCGGGCCACGGCAGCAGGGCCCTGCAGCATCTTCTCGTTGACCAGCAGCGCATTGGAGCGATCGCTGGTCTCGTCGACCCAGCGCTCGTCGACCAGCGTAACCACGACCTTTTCCCAGTCGATGTCCTTGGTCTTGCCCAAGGCCTGGAAGAACTTTCCGGGCGTCGAACCACCGCTGACCGCTATGGCGGCGGCGCCCCGTTCGGCAATGGCCGCACGGATACGATCAGCCACGGCCTCGGCCAGTTCCTTGGCGAGGGTCGGCTTGTCGGCAAAGCTGCGGCGTTCCACGGTCACGAGAGCGGGCCCTCGTACCAGGTGCGGCCATCGCGTTCGATGAGCGCCACGGCGCCACTCGGGCCCCAGGTGCCGGCGGTGTAGGTCTGGGGCGGCTCGCTGCTGGCGCGGTCCCAGGCCTCGCGGATGGGGTCGACCCACATCCAGGCGGCCTCGAGTTCGTCGCGGCGCATGAACAGGGTCTGCGAACCACGGATCACGTCCATGAGCAGGCGCTCATAGGCTTCGGGCGTGCGCTCGGTGAAGGTATCGGCGAAGCTGAGGTTAAGCGGCACTTCGCGCAGGCGCATGCCACCGGGGCCGGGATCCTTGATCATCATCATGAGCTTGACGCCCTCATCGGGCTGCAGGCGGATGATCAACTTGTTGGCCTTGGGCGCGCCTTCGGCATGATCGAAGATGGAGTGCGGAATGGGCTTGAACTGGATGCAGATTTCCGAGACGCGCTCGGCCATGCGCTTGCCGGTGCGCAGGTAGAAGGGCACGCCGGCCCAGCGCCAGTTATCGATATGGGCCTTCAAAGCCACGAAAGTTTCGGTGCGGCTGCCCTTCTTGTCCTCGGGCAATTCGTCCTGGTAGCTGGCGACGGCCGCGGTTTCGGACTTCACCCCGCGATACTGGCCGCGCACCGTTTCCTTGGCGACTTCACCATTGGTGATCGGCCGGAGGGCGCGCAGAACCTTGAGCTTTTCGTCGCGCAGGGCATTGGCATCGTCGCTGGCGGGGGGCTCCATGGCCACAAGGCAGAGCAGTTGCAGCATGTGGTTCTGGATCATGTCGCGGAGCGCACCGCTCTCGTCATAATAGCCGCGCGTGCCGGCGCCGACGCTTTCGGCCACGGTCAGCTGCACGTGGTCGATATGGGCCGAGTTCCAGATGGGCTCGAAGAGCGTGTTGGCAAAGCGCAGGGCCAGGAGGTTCTGCACCGTCTCTTTGCCGAGGTAATGGTCGATGCGATAGACCTGATCTTCCTTGAAGATCTTGGCGACGCCATCATTGATCTCAATGGACGAGGCGAGGTCGTGGCCCAGCGGCTTTTCGATGACCACGCGGGCATCGCGGCGATAGACCTTGGTCTTGGCCAGTTGCTCGGCAATGGGCTCGAAGAGATCGGGGGCCACGGCAAGATAGAAGGCGCGGATCACCTTGGGGTCATCGCGCAGCGCCTTTTTCAGATCACCCCAGCCGGCTTCGTTGGCGACGTCGTTGACGACATAGGAGAAGATGGTGAGGAAGCGCTTGGTGGTCTCAGCGTCCTGATATTCCTTCTCGACGAACTGGGTGACGGCATCGCTGGCGAGCTTCTGGAACTCGGCATCGCTGAGCTTGGAGCGCGACACGCCGATAATGCGGCTCTGGGTGTCGAACTGGCCGTCCTTGAAACGGTGGTAGAGCGCCGGGATCAGCTTGCGCTTGGTCAGGTCGCCGGTGGCGCCGAACACCACATAGTCAAAGGGCTGGACGGGGATAATGCGGCTGGACAAGAGCGAGGTCCCTCAGTTTGACGCGAAATTCTGCCGGGCGAGGATGACCGCGCCGTGCAGGGGTTCGAATTTGGGCAGGGCGACAAAGTCACCATGATGCTGCTGCAGGATTGGGAAGAGACGCTGGCCCAGCCCACCGACAATGGCCATGACCTGGGCACCGTGGGATTTGAACCAGCGCACATAGGTGTCGATGTAGCCCAGTTCGGTATCGAGGAGTTTTTTGGCAACCGGATCGCCTTGCTCAAGATAGTCGAACCAGAGCGGCATGAGCTTGCCGAACTCCCCCGGAGCACGGCCGATAAGGGCATCGTCGCAGCCTTCCGAACCGTCGCGGCTCAGGAGCTTGAGATCCATTTCGGTGGCAAAGGCCCAGGTCATGGCGGCCTGGTTGCTGCCGCCAAGGGCGGCGATCACGGCCCGGGTAAGGGGCGAAGCCTCGACAAGACCATCCTCGGCTTCCACCGAATAACGAGCGAGTTCGCGGCCGAGAATGGCGCCGCTCATCTGATCGCCGATATGGAAGCCCCAGCCGCCGGCCTGATAGCGCTTGCCACCGACAATGGACATGGCGGCCGAGCCGGTGCCGATGATGACGACGCCACCTTCGCCGCCACCCAGGGCCCCGGCATGGGCGATGTCGATATCGTCATAGACCTTGACGCCGGCGAAGGGCCACGCGCGGGCCGCGAAGGCATCACGAGCCGAATCCATGCGGCCGCCGGCCATGCCGAAACAGGCATAGGTATTGGCGGCCTCCGCATAGTCGATGCCGGCTGCCTTGAACACGTCCCGGGCGCCATCGGTGATGGCCTTGTAGGCCGGATCACCGCCGTCGATCTGCAGATTGGAGCGGCCGTTCTTGACCTCCGCCAGCGTCTCGAGATTCTCGTTGGCCAAGCGCACGCGGCAATTGGTGCCACCACCATCAACGCCAAGGTAATATCGCGGCACGAAAGGCAACTCCGTCGATGGAGGGGAAACAGCAAAGCAGGGACCTGCTTCGGTCTCCCAAACTAGGGGGTCATTTCGGCGCGGACCATAATGCGAAAGCCGCTAAGACGAAAGTAGTAGTCCCAAGAAAATGCAGGTGCCAAGCCGAACCGCTGCATGGCGCGGCTGCGCTTGGTGGGCGACTGAGGAACGGCTTGCCCCTGACCCTCGTTTGGGGCGAAGGTGTTGGCAATCAAATCGGGCCGCGGCTGGGCCCGAAAGAGGATGCATTATGACGCGACATTGTCTTGTCCTGGGCGGCGCCCGCTCAGGCAAAACGGCCTTTGCCGAGAGGCTGGCCCTGCATGCCGGTTCTCGCCCGGCCTACCTGGCGACGGCGGAAATTCTCGATGGTGAAATGAAGGAACGCGTGAGCAGTCACCAGGCCATTCGCGGCGACCGCTTCACCACGATCGAGGAGCCCACCGAGCTGTCGCGTGCCATCCTCAAGGCAGGCACCAATCACGATGTGATCCTGGTCGATTGCCTGACGCTATGGATTAGCAACCTGCTGATCGCCAATGCGGACGTCGCCACAGCGGTGAGCGAGCTTTGCGCGACGCTGGTGGAGTTCCGTGATGCCAAGGTCATTCTGGTCAGCAATGAAGTGGGGCTTGGCATCGTGCCCGACAATGCCATGGCGCGCACCTTCCGCGACTTGGCCGGATCGGCGCACCAGCGGCTGGGCGAAGTCTGCGAGGACGTCTATTTCGTCGCGGCAGGCCTGCCCTTGACACTCAAGGGCGACACGCCGGTACTGCTCAGCTGATCAGAACCATGACGGCGAGGACCGCGCTGAGCGCCAGCAGCACATCGAGCGTGCGCCGGTAGAGCAGCACCGCTCGCAGGATGTCGCTTGGCCCCAGACCAGCCTTGCCGTCGCCGAAGGCAGGCAGGTCGACCATGTCGCCATTGTAGGAGCGCGGGCCGCCCAGCTTGAAACCGAGCGCCCCGGCGAAGGCCGCCTCGGGCCAGCCGGCATTGGGCGATTCGTGTTTTGACGCGTCGCTGCGGGCTGTGGCCCAGGCCTTGCCAGGGCTGGCGCCGGGAACGAAGAAACAGGCGGCGGTGATGAGCACGGCGGAGAGGCGCGCCGGGATCCAGTTGAGTACATCGTCCAGTTTGGCGGCGGCCCAGCCATAGTCGCGGTAGCGCTCGTCCAGGTGCCCGATCATGGAGTCGGCGGTGTTGACGGCCTTATAGAGGGCAATGCCGGGCAGGCCGAAGAGGACGAGGAAAAGCCACGGCGCGACGACCCCGTCCGAAGTGCTTTCGGCGAGGGTCTCGATGGCGGCGCGTGCGACGCCGGGTTCATCAAGCGCCTGCGGATCGCGACCAACGACATGGCTGACGGTCTCGCGGCCGGCATCGAGTGAGTTGCGCAGGGCATCGGACACAGCGGTGACGGCGCGGCCCAGTTCCTTCTGCGCCAGGAATGCGGTGGCCAATACCATTTCGATGAGCCAGCCCAGAGGCAGCCAGGAGAGCACGGTGCGGATGCCCACTGTGACGATCAGCACCGAAAGCAGCAGCAGGCCAAGGGCGACGATGCCGGCGAGCTTGCGCTGGGCCGGGGTGCGGTTGGGTGTGTTGAGGCGGGTCTCGCAGAAGCTGATCAGCTTGCCGAACCACATGACCGGGTGGCCCACGATGTCGACCAGCTTTTGGGGATAACCGAGCTGGCGTTCGAGGGCGAGCGCCAGGGGGGAAATCAGCGGGTCCACGGATCAGGTCTCCAGCGTTGCGGCGAGGCCGAGCAGGCGGTCGATATCGATATGAGCTTCCAGATGGTTGGCAAGGCCATCGAGCGCAAGCTCGATTTCCGCTTCAAAGGCGAGATCGGGACTTGCGGCGTTGCCCAGGAAGGCGCGGCGGAAACCATCGGCGGAGAAGAGGCCATGGAGATAGGTGCCGATGACGCGGCCATTGGCGCTGATGGCGCCTTCGGGTGCGGTGCCGACCTGGGCGAAGGGCCTCTGCGTGTCGGGACCAGAAGTGACACCCATATGCATGTGATAGCCGGCGAGGGCTTCACCCGAAGCGAGATGGGTCGCGGTCTCGAGGCGCAACTGCTTGGTGGGGGCGAGGATGGTGCCGACATCGAGGAGACCAAGGCCCTCGCTGGTGCCAGGGGGGCCTTCAATGCCATCGGGATCGGCAATGGTTTTGCCCAGCATCTGATAGCCACCGCAAATGCCGATAATGCGGGTGCCCGCGCGGTGATGGGCGCGGATGTCCACGTCCCAGCCATTGGCGTAGAGGGCTGCAAGATCGGATCGCGTCGCTTTTGACCCGGGCAGGAGGATCAGGTCTGCGTCGCGCGGCAGGGCTTCCCCCGGCTGCACGAGAGTGAGGCGGACACCGGGTTCGGCACGGAGTGGATCGAGATCGTCGAAATTGGCAATGCGCGGCAGGCGGGGTACGGCGATGTGGAAGACGCCCTGCCCTGACGTGAGGCTTTCGAGCGCCAGTGCATCCTCGGCGGGGAGTTTGCCGGCATCTGCGAAATGCGGCACGGGGCCGAAACAGGGCAGGCCGGTGCGGGCTTCGAGGAAGGCTTTTCCAGATTCGAACAGAGCCGGGTCCCCGAAAAAGCGGTTGATAAGGCTGGCGCGGACCAGCGCCTCATCCTCGGGGTCGATGACAGCCAGCGTGCCGACGAGGGAGGCGATGACGCCGCCGCGGTGGATATCGCCGATCAGCACGACGGGCACATTGCCGGCGCGGGCAAAGCCGAAATTGGCGATGTCGCCTCGGCGCAGATTGACCTCAGACGCGCTGCCGGCGCCTTCGACGAGGACCACATCCACTGCCGCGGCTTGTTCATGAAAGGCATCCAGGACCTCCGGAAGCAGCTGTGCGCGATCGGCCCAATATTGGCGGGCGGTGAGGCTGGCGCGGCGTTTTCCGCGCACCACGACCTGTGAGCCGGTCTCGCCTTCGGGTTTCAAGAGCACCGGGTTCATGGCCGTGACGGGGTCGCGCCGGGCCGCCCGGGCCTGCAGCGCTTGGGCGCGGCCGATCTCGCCGCCGTCCACGGTAACGGCAGCATTGTTGCTCATGTTCTGCGGCTTGAACGGCGCAACGGATAGGCCGCGATTGCTGAGCGCGCGGCAGAGGCCGGCGACGATGAGGGATTTGCCGACATCGGAGCCGGTGCCCATGAACATCAAGGTTTTCGTCATGGTGCACCCCGCCATTTGCGCATAGCGCTCATGGCCTCCTTCCCTTCAACCGCGCCACTGGCGCGATTGACCCTGCGGGACGGCGCGGAGCCCATGAACATAAGCGCTTTGGTCATTCCGCTCTTATGCCGCAGCAATCACATGGGCGTAAGAGCCCATGACGCGGCCGAGTTGGCCGCCCATGGGCAATTGGCGGATGCCCTCGGCATCAAGGGCTTCGAAGAGCGGCGGCAGGCCTGTCTGCTTGGCCGAAGAATAGTGAAACTCGTGGCCGTGGAGGGCGGCGGGCCAGGGCAAGGCGCTTTCGTGCAGCAGGCGGCGGTAGCCGAGGACGCGCTTGGGGCGATCGATGCGGGTGACGACCGGGAGAAGGCCCGACATGGCGTGGGTCACGCCGTGCTTGTCCACCAGTGCCTCGCCCAAAACCATGAAGCCCCCGCATTCGCCATAGATCAGCGCGTTGCGGTCACGGGCGGCGACAAGGCCGGCGTGACACGCGGTGGCTGCGGAGAGGGCCGGACCGTGCAGTTCGGGGTAACCGCCGGGCAGGAAGACGGCGTCGGCATCAGGGGATGGCGCCTCATTGGCGAGGGGCGAGAAGAAGCTCAGTTCGGACCCGGCGGATCGCCAGCCATCCAGCAGATGCGGGTAGAGGAAGGCGAAGGCGGCGTCGCGGGCGATGGCCATGCGCTGGCCAAGGGGCGGCAGGGTCGCGGGCAGTTCCGCGGTGGCAGGGACGGGCGCGGCGAGGTCCAACAGTGTGTCGAGGTCGATAAAATCGCCCACGGCCTCGGCAGCAGCATCGAGGAAAGCCGAGCAATCCTGCATCTCGCCGGGAAGGACCAGGCCCAGGTGCCGCTCGGGGACGACCAGCTCTGGCCGGCGGGGAATGGCGCCGAGCAGGGGGATGCCGGTAGTCGTGAGGGCAGAGACCAGCATGCGCTCATGCCGGGCGCTGGCGACACGATTGAGGATCAGGCCGGCAATGCGGACGCCGGGGCGCCACTGGGCAAAGCCGGCGACAAGCGGCGCGACGGACTGACTCTGCCGGTCGGCATCGACCACGAAAATGACCGGCAGGCCGAGCGTTTCGGCCAGGTCTGCGGTGGAGCCCTCTCCGTCGGCGGCGGCGTCGTAAAGGCCCATGACACCTTCGACGATGAGCGCATCGGCGCCGGTGCCGTGCTGGGCGGCGAGGGCGCGCAATTGGTCGCCCTTCATGGCCCAGGGATCGAGATTGATGGCTTCGCGGCCGGCCGCGAGCCCGAGAAAGGCGGGGTCGATGTAATCCGGCCCGGTCTTGGCGGGGGCCAGCACCAGGCCGCGGCGGCGCAGGGCGGCGAGAATGCCGAGGGTGACGGTGGTCTTGCCCGAGCCGGAGCGCGGGGCGGCGATGACGAAGCCTTTAGCCAAAGACGTGCCTCCGGACTTCTTCGACATACCAGTGGAGTTCCGCGCGATAGCGGGCGACGGGACCGAGGACAACGATGGCGGGGGTGGGAACATCGAGGGGGATGGTGGCGCCGCCGAGGGTGGTCTCGAGCACTGACTGAGAAGGGCTAGCCGCGTGGGAGACTACAGTGAGGGCCTCGTCGGAGGAGCGCCCCGCTGCCAGCAGATGCGCTGCGATGGAAGGCAGGTGCTTGACGGCCATGAACATGACGATCACCGGTGCGGCCTGGGCCACAGCCGCCCAATTGATGGCGCCTGGCACCGTTCCGGTTTCGTCATGGCCGGTGAGGAAGAGGACGGCCTGATTGGTCTCGCGATGGGTGATGGGCAGGCCGGCATAGGCAAGGCCACCGAGGCCGGATGAAATGCCCGGCACGATGCGGAAGGGCACGCCGGCGCGGGCCAGTTCGCCAGCCTCTTCGCCGCCCCGCCCGAACATGAAGGGATCCCCGCCCTTCAAACGCAGCACGCGCTTGCCCTGTCGGGCCAGTTCGATGAGGCGGATGGTGATGTCGGCCTGTTTGGGCGACGGCTTGCCGCCGCGCTTGCCGGCATGGATGCGCTCGATATGCGCGGGTGCCAGGGCGAGGATATCGGGTGAGACCAGGGCATCATGGACGATGACGTCGGCCTCGCCGAGCGCCTTGAAAGCGAGGAGCGTCAAGAGGCCCGGGCCGCCAGGACCGGCGCCCACCAACCACACCGAGCCGGGCGAGAAGGGCGGGAAATCTGCTTGGGCGAGTTGGGCGATGTGGTCATCAATCATCGGAAGGTCCTCCCTCCACAGCGCCGCCCTCGGGCTTGACCCGAGGGCCTAGAACGGCTTCCAGTGCGGTTGCGAGTGGCCCTCGGGTCGAGCCCGAGGGCGGCGCCGCGGGTTGGACAGGGCAGTGCTCATGCGGGACAGAGCGGATGAAGGCGGCATGAAAATCCTGATCCTTGGGGGAACGGCCGAGGCGCGACAACTGGCGAACCGGCTGGTGGCGCTTGGCCACGACGTCATCACGTCGCTGGCGGGGCGCACGCAAGACCCCATCCTGCCCGAGGGGGGCATTCGCATGGGTCCTTTCGGCGGCATCCCGGGGCTCTGCGCTTATTTGAGAGCGGCGAAGGTGGATCGGCTGGTCGATGCGACCCATCCCTATGCGGGCCTGATTTCGATCAATGCCGTTGCCGCCTCCAAGGCGACGGGCATCCAACTGGTGCGCTACATGCGTCCGGAATGGGCGCCGCAGCCGGGCCAGAGCTGGACCCATGTAAGCTCCGTACAGGAAGCGGCCGACGCCCTGCCCGCCGGAGCCAATGTGCTGCTGACGACGGGCCATACGGGGCTCGAAACCTTTCTCGAGCGCAGCGATTGCCGCATCTTTGTGCGGGTCATCCAGACGCCGGATATGGACCTGCCCAGGCATGCCGAGCTGATCGTCAGCCGGCCGCCCTATGATCTGGACGGCGAAAAGGCGCTGATGCGGCGTCATGGCATTACCCACCTGGTCAGCAAGAACTCGGGCGGTGAGCAGACGGAGGCCAAGCTCGAAGCGGCGCGGCAGATGGGTGTGGAGGTGATCATGATTGCCCGGCCTGTCTATGGGCCGGCGGTGGAAGTGGCCAGCATGGATGGGGCGCTCGAGGCGCTGGACCTGTCGTCCGGGGCATAACGCGCAAGAGCACAGGTGAGATTGGCACTGCGCCGTTTGGACAGAACCAGCGGACCGAAAGCAAGAGCGGTGGCCTCGGCGACCGAGGGAACGCCGACAAGGCTCGCCACACGGGGCGATGGAGTGGGGACCTCCTGGTGGAGGTCGCCAGACGACAAGTCCAGGACCAGGATATCGAGCATGCCGGCCACAGCGGTGATGGCGGGATGTCCAGCGCGCGGCTGAAGCGTCGCCAAGGCGACCAGATCGGCCCGTGTGGCCGAGGCAGCCAGCAGGCAGGCATCGAGCAGGCTAAGGAGTTCGTCGGCACTCGCACTGGCCCGCAGGCCAATACCGGCAACAAGGCCGGGCCGGCTCAAGAGAGGGTGGGCGGGCGGGCCGCCGCTATAGTCAATCATCATCGCCTCGTTTCCCGAGGCAGGTTCGCTCAAAAACCGGAGCAGCCCCGGATTTGGCCCCGCAAATTGGTCAGCCGCACCGAGCTCTCTTCAGTTCCATCAGGGGAACGCTGCGCTGTTTCCGGTTCTAGGCGCGGCAAAGCCCGTGGTCAATCAAAGGGTTGCGAGCCTGACGGCAAGCGCTGCTGCCCGATGCGACTGCACATGAAAATCGTTCGCAAATACAAGCACTTGCAGCGACCGACCGGGTTCGCTATGGCCTGAGGATAGATCGTGCCGGAGGCAGACATGGCCGCCAACAAGACCCTCGCCATTGCCATGACGAGCATTCTGATCGGGGTGATCGTGCTAGGGCTCAAGGGCTTGGCCTGGTGGCTGACCGGCTCAATCGCGCTCTATTCGGATGCATTGGAATCCACCGTCAACGTGGTGACGGCCATAGGCGCCCTGATTGCCGTGCGGCTGGCCTTGCGCCCGGCCGACGCCACCCTGCCCTATGGCTATCACAAGGCCGAGTATTTTTCGGCCGTGCTGGTGGGGGTGATGATCATCGTTGCCGCCATCCTCATTCTGCGTGAGGCTTTTTTCGGCTTCCTGGCGCCGGAGCTGCCGGAAGCGCCGGTGGAAGGGCTTGCCGTCAGCGGCGTCGCAACGGCGATCAACCTGGTCTGGGCCATGGTGTTGATGCGGCAGGGGCGGCAGGCCAAATCGCCCGCTATCGCGGCCGATGGCAAGCATCTTATGACCGACGTGATCTCGACGGGCGGCGTGCTGGTGGGGCTGGTTCTGGTCTATGTGACCGGGATCGCCCAACTCGATTCAGTGCTCGCAGCGTTGGTGGCCATCAACATCCTGTGGTCGGGATGGAGCGTCATCCGCGACAGCGTCGGCGGACTGATGGACGTCGCCGTGCCAGCGGAAACGCAGAAGACGATCCGCGAGGTGATCTCCGGCAATGCCGAAGGGGCGCTGGAGGCCCATGACATTCGCACGCGTCAGGCGGGCAAGATGACCTTTATCGACTTCCACCTCGTGGTACCGGGGGCCATGACGGTGGATGCCGCGCACACGATCTGCGACCAGATTGAAGCCAAGCTGCGCGAGGCGGTGAAAGACGTGCAGATCACCATCCATGTCGAGCCGGAAGAAAAGGCCAAGCACGCCGGGATTGTTGTGCTCTGATCCGGCTTGCGCGGCGCAATGTCAGCGGGCACGATTGATCCATGCGCGCCCTCCTCGTCCTCGCCCTGCTGCTGATTGCCTCCCCTGCCCTGGCGCAGTTCTGGGGGCACTATGAGAATGCCCGCTTCGGCTATGCGATCGACGTCCCGCCCGATTTTGTGGAGCAGGGCGAAAGCGACGATGGCGATGGGCAGGTGTTCCTGCGGCTCGGGGCAGAGCAGGTGCTGACCGTGTGGGGCGGGCATCTGCTCGAGAGCTTCGAAACAGAAGCCGCTGACCGGCTGGCCGCTGCCAGCGCGGAAAACTGGGGCGTGAGCTACCAGGCCTCGACGCCGCAATGGGCGGTGTTTTCGGGACAGCGCGACCATCGCATTGTCTATCAGCGGATGATCGTCCTCTGCGATGGGGCCAGCTATGCGGCCTATCGGATGGAATACAATATCCGCGACCTTGCCGCGATGGATGCGGTGATCGAGGGGCTGAACCGGTCATTTGCAGCGTCGTCCTGCTAGAACTCGATACCCTTCTGCGCCTTCACGCCGGCGCGGAAGTGATGCTTGATCTCGGTCATTTCGGTGACTAGGTCGGCAATCTCGATCAGTTCGTCCTTGGCATTGCGGCCGGTGACGATGACATGCTTGTCGTGCGGCTTGCTGGCCAGCACCTCGACCACTTCCTCGATGGGCAGGTAGTCATAGCGCAGGCAAATGTTGAGCTCGTCGAGGAGGACCATGTCGAAGTCCGGGTCGGCAATCAGCGCCTTGGCCTGGTCCCAGGCTTTACGGGCGGCGGCCAGGTCGCGCTGGCGGTCGGCCACGTCCCAGGTAAAGCCTTCCCCCATGGCGTTGATGGTCACCTGTTCGGGGAACTTGTCGAGGACGGTGCGCTCGCCGGTGTCCCACACGCCCTTGACGAACTGCACCACGCCGACGCGCATGCCATTGCCCAGGGCGCGGAATACCATGCCGAAGGCGGCCGTCGACTTGCCCTTGCCCTTGCCGGTATGGATGATGAGCAGGCCCTTTTCCTCGGTCTTGGTCGAGAGGATCTTGTCGCGCGCCGCCTTCTTCTTCTTCATTTTTTCGGCGTGATAGGCATCGCGCTCGGCCTCGGTCATGAGGTCGGTTTTTTTGAGGGGCTTGTCAGTCATGGGACGGCTCCAGGAAAGCATAGGCGGAGTTGGATCGCGGCGACCAGAGGCCGCGCTGACGGGCTTCGATGAACCTGGCGATCAGCTCATCATAGCCGAAGTGGTTGGCCTCTTTGAGCCAATCGCGCACGGTATCGTCTTCGATGAAGGCCTCGAAAGCGAGGTCGAAATGGTGGGTCTTCACGGCGCCAGTGGTGGCGGCGAAGGCGAACATGAAATCGACGGTGGCAATGATTTCGAAGGCGCCGCGATAGCCGTGGCGCTGCATGCCGGCAATCCATTTCGGATTGACGACGCGACTGCGCATGACGTGGCTAACCTCTTCTTCCAGCGTGCGAATTTTCGGCGTTTCGGGGCGAGAATGGTCGTTGTGGTAGGCAGTGGGTTTGCGGCCGGAGAGGGTTTCGGCAGCGACGGAAAGGCCGCCTTCGAACTGGTAGTAGTTGTCGCTGTCGAGCAGGTCGTGCTCGCGATTGTCCTGATTGTGGATGACGGCGTCGATCTCACCCAGACGGGCGCGGAAACGGTCGTGCATGGCCACGCCTGTCGCGGTGGCGCCGTAGGCATATTGCCCCCAGGCCAAGACCTGATTGGCGAGATCGGCCTTGCCGGACCAGTTGCCGCTATCGATTAATTGGCCGAGACCGGCGCCATAAGTGCCTGGTCTGGAACCGAAAATCCGCGCGCCTGCTGCCAGGGCAGCACCGGCTTCGGATTGACCTTGCGCCATGAGGCCCAAGGCCTCGGCACGCATGCGGGCGGCGATGGGGTTGTCATCCTCGGGTTCGTCCAAGGCGCCGATAGCGCGGACGGCGCGATCGAAGAGGGCAATCTGCGCGGGGAAGGCATCGCGGAAAAAGCCGGAAATCCTGAGGGTGACGTCGACACGGGGGCGGCCGAGTTTGGCCAGAGGGATGATTTCGTAGCCCGAGACCCGGAGCGAGCCGGGGTCCCAGGTGGGGCGGGCGCCAATGAGGGCCAGGGCCTGGGCGATGTCGTCGCCGCCGGTGCGCATATTGGCCGTGCCCCAGACCGAAAGGGCGACGGCGCGCAGGTGGTGGCCGTGGTCCTGGAGGTGCCGCAGGACGAGGCTTTCGGCGGATTTTCTGCCGAGTTCCCAAGCACTTGGTGTGGGGACCGCGCGGGCATCGACGGAGTAGAAATTGCGGCCCGTGGGCAGGACATCGAGACGCCCGCGCGAGGGCGCGCCGGAGGGACCGGGGGCAACAAACTTTCCGTCGAGAGCGTCGAGGAAAGCCTGCATTTCGGCGGGGCCGGACGCAGCGAGGCCGGGCTTGATGAGGGCGTCCACGGTGTCGAGGACGGCGCGGGTGGCGGGCCAGTCTGTCGGGCAGGCCAGGGCACCGGAGACGAGATCGGCGGCGATCAGTTCGAGCTGTTCCACCACGTCGCCGATGCGGCGCGGGGGGGCTCCTGGAGTGCCTTGATGAACGGATTCCGGACGAAAATTAACAGGCCCGGTCCATGGCTCGCCCAGCTTTGCCGTGAGCGGGTCGAAACCGAGCTTCAGATCATCGGCCAAGGCGCGGATCAGGGAGTTATCCCCGGCACCCTCGCCGCGTGGCACTCTGGCTAGTGCGACGGCAAGGTCTCGCGCCATCCCTCCCTCTGGCGAGTGCCCAAAGACATGCAGCCCGTCGCGTATCTGGGCTTCCTTCAAATCACACAGGAAGTTGTCGATCTTGATCAGGGCCTCGGTCTCGCTTTCGGGCAAGCCGATGTCCTGATCGAGGCGGCTGTCGCGGGTGAAATCGAGAATGCGGCGCTTGAGATCATTGAGGCGGCGCCGGTCCATGCCGGAGGCGGCATAATATTCGTCGAGCAGGGCTTCGAGATCCTTGAGCGGCCCGTAAGTTTCGGCGCGGGTCAGCGGGGGCACGAGGTGGTCGATGATGACCGCGCCGGTGCGCCGCTTGGCCTGGGTGCCCTCGCCGGGGTCATTGACGATGAAGGGATAAAGATGCGGCAGCTGGCCCCAGAGCGCATCGGGATAGCAATCGGCATCGAGGGCGGCGGACTTGCCCGGCAGCCATTCAAGAGTGCCATGCTTGCCATTGTGGATGAGGGCATGGGCGCCAAAGTCGTGCCGCAGCCAGAGATAGGCGGCGATATAGGCATGCGGGGGGACAAGATGGGGGTCGTGATAGCTCGCGGTCTCGTCGAGCTGCCAGCCGCGGGCGGGCTGGAGCAGGAGTACAATGTTGCCGAAGCGATGGGCGGGGAGATGGAAGGCGTTTTCGCGGACAAAGGGGTCGGTGGACGGGTCTCCCCAGCGCGCGGTGACAGCCGCGCGGATTTCTTCGGGAAGGGTGGCGAAGAGTTCGGCATAGCGGCCGAGAGGGAGCACGGCGTCGGAATGGCCGCGCTGCGGATGGGCGTTGGTGGGGCCGGATTGCAGGAGGGCGATGAGGTCGGCGGAGGTGAGGGGATAGGTCAGGTGATCCGCTGATGAACCCCCACCCTCGGTCCCTCCCCTCAAGGGGGAGGGGGACTGCTTCACGGTATATCCGGCAGCTTCCAACTCCATCAGCATGCGCACCGTGCTCTCGGGGGCGTCGTAGCCGACGCCGTTGGCGAGGCGCCCGTCGCGGATGGGATAGTTGGCGAGGACGAGGGCGATGCGGCGGTCGGCGCGCGGGGTCGAGCGCAGGCGGGCCCAGTTGAAGGCGAGATCGACGGCGCGGCCGATGCCGCCGGGGTCGGGGGCATAGGCCGAGAGCGGGCATTGGGTGCGCGCGTGCCAGACGGCGTCGGCCTTGTGGCCGACGAGGATACCGCCGATACGGCCGTCGACCTCGGGCATGACCAGATACATGACCATGTCCTTCGAGGAGAGGCCCTGCGGGTCGGCCAGCCATTGAGCCTCGGAGCGGCCGGACTGGATGAGCTGGATGACGGGGGCGTCGGTACCGGCAAAGGGATTTGATTTGTTGTCGAGATCGGCAATGCCGAGGGCGAAGGCGGTCAGATTGAAAATGGCCGAGGGCGGGAAGGCGGCGAGGGCGTTCTGGACGAAGCGGACGCAGGCGGCTTCCTTGAGGGAAGAGACCAGCAGCGGCACCGGGGCAAGACCGCGGGCTTCAAGTTCGGCGATGAGCGCTTCGAGCGTGGCGGTGCCGGCGCCTTCAAGGGCGGCGCGATAGAAGAGGATGGGGATGTGGGGATGGTCGCCCTCGTGGTTCGAGGCGCCCTGCGGGCGCACCTCACTGTGAGGGCTAACGACGGTTTGCGCGTGCGTGGCGCGCAGGCTGGTTTCGTCGGTCATACCGGTGGCGGGGTGCCAGAGGCCGAAGCGGGGGAAGGGCTGGGGGTCCATGTTGTTGAGGCGCGGAGGTAAGCCAGCTTCCGACACCCCCTCCCCAGCTGCGCTAGGCTCCTTCGGGCCAAGCTGCGCTACCCTCCCCTCAGGGGGGAGGGTGGGCAGAACAATAAGTTCCGCGAAAGATTGCAGAATCGCGTCGGCATTGTCGGGGCCGCCGGCGATGAAGAGGCGGTGGAGGGCGGTCCAGTCTTCGGGGTGGACGGTGGAGCGGGACTGCAGGATGGGGTCGGGATTGGCGTCGCCGGGGAGGAGGACCAGCGGGATGTTGCGGTTCGAACAGAGCGCGGTCAGTTCGTCGACGCCATACTGGAAATAGGCGGCGCCGCCGATGAGGCGGAGGACGACGAGGCGGGCATGCGCCACCGTCTTTTCGAGCCACATGTCGACCGAGAAATTGTTGGAGAGGCGGAGCGTGTTGGCGAGGCGGAGGCCGTCCTCGCCTGCCCGGTCGGCGGCGCCGGCCAGCATGGCCAGTTCGCTATCGGCCGAGGAGGCGAAGATGTAGTCCCCGGGGGACTGAGCGAGGTCGATGGCCTCGCCCTCCTGCTGAATGGCACCGGCCTGGGCGGAGAGGAGGTGCATCAAACAGTTCCCGTGGAGGAGCCGCACGACCCCCACCCCCGGCCCTTCTCACCTAAGCTCGCTCCACTGGAGCGAGCTTGCCTATCGACCGGATCGAAGCCCTCAAGGGGGAGGGGTGCGAAGGAACCGCCAACATCGACGTTTTGGCTCCGTCGCTTCCCTCCCCCTTGAGGGGAGGGATTGAGGGTGGGGGTCGCCATTCGAGGCACTATGCAGCCGCCTGCTGCAGGCTAGAAGTGATCGCCGCGCGGTCGAGGGGGCTTTCGCCGATGACGACGAGCGCCGTTTCGCGCTTTTCGCCTTGCTTCCAGGGCCGATCGAAATAGGCGGTGACCCTCGGGCCGACGGCCTGGATGGCGAGGCGGGCAGCGGCGCCGGGGACGGCGGCGAAGCCCTTCAACCGCAGGACATCGTGAGCCTTGATGGTCTCCTCGATGGTCGAGAGCAGGTGATCCTTGCCCTGGATATTTGGCAGGGTCAGCGAAAAACTGTCGAAATCGTCATGCTCGTGGGTTTCGCCGCCATGTTCGAGCTCGTGGTGGCTGGGGCGATTGGCAATGTCGTCTTCCGAGGACATGCCCATGCCGAGGAGTGCCGCGATATCGACGTGGCCATTGGCGGCACGGACGATGCCGACGCCGGGACGGAGTTCGGCGCGGATGTTCTTTTCGACCGTGTCGAGCATGGCGGCATCGACGAGATCGGTCTTGTTGATGATGACCATGTCGGCGGCCGAAAGCTGGTCCTCGAAGAGTTCGCCAAGGGGCGTTTCGTGGTCGAGCATTTCGTCCTTGCGGCGCTGGGCATCGACTGCGGCTTCGTCGGACGCAAAGCGCCCTTCGGCCAGGGCGGCGGCGTCCGCCACGGTGACGACACCATCGATGGTGACCTGGGCCTTGATCTCGGGCCAGTTGAAAGCCCGGATCAGCGGCTGTGGCAGAGCCAGGCCTGAGGTTTCGATGACGATGTGATCGAACTTGTCCTCGCGGGCGAGCAGGGCCTGCATGGTGGGAATGAACTCGTCAGCCACGGTGCAGCAGATGCAGCCATTGGAGAGTTCGACCATGTCTTCCTCGCGGCAGGTCTCGTCGCCGCAGCCAGCGAGGATGTCCTTGTCGACGCCGAGGTCACCGAACTCATTGATGATGAGGGCAATGCGCTTGCCCTTGGGGGCATGGGCCAGCATGTGGCGGACGAGCGTGGTCTTGCCGGCGCCGAGGAAGCCGGTGATGACGGTGGTGGGAATCTTGGCGGTCATGCCTTGGCTCCATGCGGAAGAGTGGCGGGGCGGGCGGCCAGGACATCGGCCATGCGGCCAAAAGCAAGACCCAGCACGACCCAGAACAGCGCGCCGTTGTAGAGCACGGCGGCAACGAATTCGGCCGTCATGCGCGGCGGCACCCCGGTCGGGTCATCGGGCGCCTGCGGCGCGGCAATGAGCTGCGGCAGGAGCACCAAAGCCACGGCCACGGCCAGCGCCCAGGGTGCACGCATCTTGGCCACGAGCACGAAGGCAGCGCCGGTGCCGATAGCGGCGGTGAACCACCAGATCTGCCGGGCGAGCGTGTCGGCGGTGGGCATGCCCGGCATGCCGGGCGGCAGGCCGAGGGCCGGGGCGAGGGTGAATGCCGCAAAACCGGCGGCACCCCAGTAGAGCCCATTAGCAAAGGTGATTGGCAAGTTGAACAGCACCGAGATGGCACCGATGATCAGCGCATAGCCGGTAGCCATGAGAATATTGGCGAGGACGGTATAGGCGGTACGCTCAAAGCCGTCCTGCGGCATCCATTCGTCATCGCCGTGGGCATGCGCTTGGGTGACTGCCTCATCGTGGCTGTGTTCGGGCGTACCTTCGGCATGCGTGTGGGCCACCTCGCCGCCCTCGAAGGCCTCGGCGGCAAAGATGAGCGGGGTAACGCGCCAGGCCTGAAAGGCGGATGTGACAAGGCCAGCACAAAGGGCTGCGACCAGCGCAGCAAAAAACAGATTGCGAAACATTCTTATTCCCTGGTTCTCTTGTTGTCGCGCTGCCGAGGACCAGACGGGGTCCGGCAGGCGCGATGGCCCCGCCTCAGTGGCAGGGGAAGCCCATGGCGTGCCGGGTATCATGGGCGCCGTTGTGCAGGCGATAATCGCCGGCAAAGCCGGTGCCGACCAGGAAGGTCATGCCCAGCATGAGCGCAATGATACCGGCGACAAGGCGCTGGGACAGGGAAAGAGAAGCAAGGCTGGAAGAAACGGCAGTGGTATTCATGTGGCACCCTCCGTGCACGGAACAGTTCTGGGCGCAAGCGCCCTATGGACACCGGATCAATCCGGCGGCAACGGCAGGTCTCCTGGCTCGCGGTGAATACAGCGCCCTCGCCTTCCCGAAATTCTCCCTTGAGCATCGACTTATCCGAAAACCGCATAGCACTTTTCGGGTCGAAGCCTGGTTGGACTTCAGTGGCCAATGAGAGCGCCCACCGCTTACAGTTGCGGGGGCAGCCACGGATTTGGTCCCTTATGGGTACGCCGCACCGTGTTCCCTTTTGATCCCCTTGCGCTCAGCGCGTGGGGAACCATTGCGGGTTCACGATTACGCTTCGGGCACGACCGGGTCAATCACCGAAAGTCAGGATGGGGATAGCCGACCGAGACCCAGGCGAGATAGGCTCCGACCGTTTCGATCAACGGATTGCCGGACTCGACCTCGATATCGCCGATTATGGAATCATAGTCGTGCCCCGGGGGGTAGTCGGCAGCGAAAAAGCGCAGGGTCAGAATGCAATCGCCGGGCAGTTCCGCAAGCTTGCCCGACTTGATCCAGCCGCTGCCGCCGTAGTCCCAGCCGAAACCGGAAAGCGTGAAGGGCTCGCCATTGAGGGCCTCGACATCGGCGACGCTCATCCCGGCCCGCACGCCCCCAGGGGCAGAAAGCTTGGCCGGCAGCTCGATATAGCTGGGATCCTTGCGGGCCTTCTCGTCCCACCAGACGAACTGGATGCGGCGCTTGGGGCTGGTGCGGAACACTTCGGTGGCCAGCATCTTGGTACCCTCGGGCCCCGGCACGGTGCCGGTCCAGACGTTCTCGGCGCCATAGATCTCGATGAGCCGAGCCTCGGAACTGTCGATGCCGAAGGCGCCCTCGCAAGCGATTTCTTCGGCCAGGGCGGGAGTGGACAGGGCGAGCAGCAGGGCAAGCGGGACCAGGCGGGGCGACATGGCGCGTTTCTCCTCAGGCGCGGGCAGAATGGCTCAAGCCGTGATGCCCCACAAGAAGCGACTCGCGCTATGAACGGGAGCTGAAGGGAGACCCGAGCTCATGAAACCCATCACGTTCAGCCGCGAGGAGACGAAGGCTATTGTGGGCGACATCCAGGACTATTTCCGCGAGGAGCTGGACCAGTCGATCGGCGCCATTCCTGCGGAAATGCTGATGGCTTTCTTCGCCGAGAAGATGGGCGCCTATTTCTACAATCGCGGCCTCTATGACGCGCAGGCGCTGGTGCGGAAGAAAATCGACGATGTCAGCGACGAGATCTTTTCGCTCGAACAGGTGACCGGGGCTTCACGCTGAGGCGGCCGCGCGGCAGCGTTGCACGACGGCAGCTTGCCAGTTTGACGCCGGCGGAGGATGAGATGCGACAACGGCCCGAGCGCGGGCCGATTCGCTGTTCCTCCAGGTGAAGAATTGGGCTTCAATTTTGCCACGCTGGCCCCGATCGGGCTCTTGATCGCCTCCAACCTGTTCATGACCTTTGCCTGGTACGGGCACCTCAAATTCCCCGGAGCGGCGCTCTGGGTCGTGGTGCTGGCGAGCTGGGCCATCGCCTTTTTCGAGTACTGGCTGGCCGTGCCCGCCAACCGGATCGGCTATGGCGTCTATTCGGGCGCCGAGCTCAAGACCATCCAGGAGGTCATCTCCCTGTCGGTCTTCGTCCTGTTCGCCGTATTCTACCTGGGCGAGAAGTTCACCTGGAACCACGGCATCGGCTTTGCGCTCATCGCGCTGGGCGCCTTCTTCATCTTCAAGGGGCCGCTGAAATAGGACGCCCTGCGAGACACGTTCAGCTCCAGGCAGGAAAGGGATCGGGCAACCGATCCCAGGCGTCGATGGTCATGGCCCGAGCGGGAATCAGGCAGGCGTCGAGGCGCCGCCGGATGTCCGCTTCGTCCATCGTACTGGAACCAATGAAGACGATCTCCTGGCGGCGATCGCCCCAGATGGGGTCCAGATAGGGCGCCATGGCGTCGCGCCATTCGCTGTTGTCGGGCCAGCGCTGCGGCGGCACGGAGGCCCACCACATGCCACGCCGCTGCGTGCGCACCAGCGCACCGGCCTGGCTCAGCTCGCCAACCAAATGCGGTCTTGTGGCCAGCCAGAAGAAACCCTTCGCGCGGATGACGCCCGGCCAGGACGACTTGATGAAGCGGTCGAGCAGCAGCGGGTTGAAGGGCATGCGGGCGCGATAGACGAAAGAGCGCACGCCATATTCCTCGGTTTCGGGAACGTGCCCGGCAAATCCGTTGAGTTCCTTGAACCAGAGCGGGTTGGTCTCGGCGGCCTCGAGGCTGAAGAGGCCGGTATCCAGCACCTCATCGAGCGCCACCTGGGCGAAATCGGCCTCGACGACGCGCGCCGAAGGATTGAGCGCCCTGAGAATGGTATGGGCCGCGCTGCGGTCGGCCTCCGATGCCGTGGAGACCTTGTTGAGCACGATGACATCGGCAAACTCGATCTGCTCGACCAGAAGGTCGACCAGGCTGCGCTCGTCCCCATCGCCAGCGGTTTCGCCGCGATCGCGCAGGAAATCGTGGGAGGCGTAGTCCTTGAGCAGATTGGCGCAATCGACGACGGTGACCATGGTATCGAGGCGGGTGAAGTCGGAGAGCGAAAAGCCACTCTCATCGCGAAAGTCGAAGGTTGTGGCTACGGGAAGCGGCTCCGAAATGCCGCTCGATTCAATCAGCAGGTAGTCGAAACGGTCCTGCTTGGCGAGGCGGGTCACCTCGGCGAGAAGGTCGTCGCGCAGGGTGCAGCAGATGCATCCGTTGGACATTTCGACCAGGGTTTCGTCGGTGCGGCTGAGATTGGCGCCACCGTCGCGGACGAGAGCGGCGTCGATATTGACCTCGCTCATGTCATTGACGATGACGGCAACCTTGCGCCCTTCGCGATTGTTGAGAACATGAGTGAGCAACGTGGTCTTGCCGGCACCGAGAAAGCCGGAAAGCACTGTGACTGGGAGTTTCTTGTTGGGCATGTCGGGAGGCTCGATGGGTGTCAGATTGGGTGAGAGGAAGGCCCCCTCACCCCGATTGCTACGCAATGCGACCTCTCCCCCAGAGGGAGAGGTGAAAAAGCTCAGTGTTTCGTGCCGGAACCGCCGACCGCGACGATGGTGTAGGGCAGGCCTTCCATCGCAATGTCCCGGGTAATTTCGAAGGTCTGGGCGTCGACGAGATGCACCTTGCCGGCCAGGGGATCGGTGACGGCGATGACATCGCCGGCAACCGCCAGGCGCGGGCGCGGCAGGCTCCACTCGCCATCCATGGAATAGGGCTCGGTAACAGTCACAGACCGGACGATCTCGCCCTTGACCACGTCGAGCTGCCGGAGCTGGCCGTCCTCGGTGAAGATGTAAGCGAATTTGGGCCGGACCGGGTCGGTGACGAAGTGAACGCGGCGGGTGGGCAGGTCGATCAGCCGATACGGTTCGGCCTCGACAGGATCGATGATGACGACTTTGTCGGCACCGTAGTTGCCGAGGAAGTATTGCAGCCCCTGCCCGCCGATCAGCGTCGTCGACTTGCCCTCGGGCAGGCCTTCATAACCGAGCTTTTCGACCTTGGGCGCGCCTGAACCGGAAACGAGCAGCAGGCCGTCGCTGCAGCCGATAAGCAGAAGGTCTCCCGAAGCAGCCTCGCCATGCAGGTCCGGGCAGGGATGGGTCTCGCCCACGAGGTTGCCCTCTGCATCGAGGACATTGAGACCGAGGCGGGGCTTCTTTTCATCGTCAGCATTGGCGACCGAGACCAGGGTGTAGTCACCCCAGGGAATGGCGACCCCATGATGGGCCGTACCGCTATCGAGACCGGTCGTGGTGAGATCTCCGTCATGGGCCCAGGCGTGGGGATCGAGAAGGCTCACGAGACCGGAGCCGTCGAAGAACATGGCGACCTTGCCATCGTGCTCGACAAAGTGGGCCGGCTTTTCTCCGCTAAGGGTCGCGTCGACCAGGACGGGGTCGGTGATCTCGATGTCACCATGGTCGCCGTGATCGTCGATCTCTATGCCGGATCGGATGGCCGAAACCTGATTGGCCGCGCCCTGCACGGCAAAGACGGCGCCGTCCGTGGTGTAGAGGCTGGCGGGACTGGCGAGGGGGAAGGTGGCGAGGGAGGTACCGGTGGCGAGGTCCACGGCCGTGACCTGAGGGGCAGTGTGGTCGCCTACGAAGAGGCGCCAGACGCTGGTTTCGTCATCGGCAAAGACCGGGACGCCGAGGGCCGTAGTGGCAAGCAGGGCAATGGTCAGGATCTTGTGCATATCAATCTCCGGTATGTTAGCACATTACATCGCAAGTGGCGCGAATGGCGGTGTGGCGGTGTGGGGGTGTGGGGTCTGGGGGTCCAGGGCTCTGGGGTCTGGGATCTGGGGTCCGGGGGTCCGGGGGTCCGGGGGTCCGGGGGTCCGGGGGTCCGGGGTCTGGGGTCCGAGGTCTGGGGTCTGAGGTCTGAGGTCTGGGGTCTGGGGTCTGAGGTCTGAGGTCTGGATCGGCGAGACAGGGGGCTTGATCGGTGAGGTGTGGGGTGTGGGTGGAACTGGGGTACGGATCGGGGACCGGGGTTCGAGAGCTGAGGGCCAGTACGCCTCGGGGCCGCCGTGTCAGGTGCCATGGCCGGTCTCGGGCTGAGGGGCTGGGGACTCGGGGACAAGTCCCGAGCCCTGAGGTTTCGCATGGCGGCGAATGGGCGCTGGCGCGCTTTATCTTGAAAGTGGGTGGCCACAGAGAGCGGGGGTTCTCATGTCGTGCGGATCCCCTCTGTCAGGTTAGCGAACCCCTCCCCCCCTTGCCGACGGCCAGATCCCACCGTCCCATCGTCATTCCGTTTCGCACGGGATGCGAGGATGTCACGGGCAGTCGCGATCCAAGGGGTGGAGGGTCAGCTCAGGCAATCGACCAGGCTCGTGGCAATGCCCCGCAGCAACTGGTGGTAGAGGTCCGGTCCTTCAGTGAGGCTTGCGCCTTCGGGATCGAGCGTACCCGCCCTGGCGGTGGTGCCCTCGACAATGGTGCTGACAATGGCCGGCTCGAAATTGGGCTCGGCGAAGACGCAGGTCGCGCCCAGTTCGGCCACCTTGGCGCGCAGTTCGTCGATGCGGGCCGCGCCCGGCATGGCCTCCGGCGAGACGGTGACGGTGCCTGCAATATCGAGATCGAAGCGGTTTTCGAAATACTGATAGGCATCGTGGAAAACGAGGAAGGGCTTGCCGGCCACGGATGCCAGGGTTGCTGTCAGCTCTTCAGACAAGGCATCGAGACGCGCCTGTTCGGCCTCGGCATTGGCGGCATAGACAGGCGCGTTGTCCGGATCGGCGGCCGAGAGTACCTGGGCAATCTCGTTGACCATCAGCTTGGCATTTTCCGGGTCGAGCCAGAAGTGCATGTCGCCTTCACCCTCGTCGTGATCGTGGCCCTCTTCCTCGTGCGCGTGGTCGTGGTCGTGGTCGTGATCCTCTTCATCATGAGCATGGGCCTCGAAGGCTCCGCCTTCGCGAATGGGGAGAAGCGCGATGCCGGGCGTCTCGGCCAGTTCGACTACAGTGGCCTCGGGTGAGAGCGTTTGCAGAGCTTCGCCCAGGAACAGTTCCATGCCATGGCCAGTCCAGAAGACAATGTCCGCACTTTCGAGCGCAGCGGCATCAGAGGGGCGGAGGGAATAGGTGTGGGGCGATGCGGAGCCCTTGACCAGCAAGGTCGGTGCACCGGCGTCGCCCATGACGGCGGAAACGAGGGAATGCACGGGCTTGGTGGAGGCGACCACCGCGGGGGCAGCCAAGGTCGCTCCAGACCACAAGGCAGAGACGAGAAGGGCGAGCGGAAGGGCGGAACGGATCATGGCACGGCCTTGTGATATGTTATGTTATTACGCTTGCGGGGGTGTTATGCTATAACGTATTCATTGTCGTCAAGAGCGGATGCGGAAAATGCATCCACCTTGCTCGGTGCCATTCTGTGATGGCCCCGACACTCTCACCCTGGCCCTCCCCTGAAGGGGGAGGGGACGATGGAATCGAGCCACAGATGCTGGAACGCGCCGCCAGAGAGACCCTGATCACCCTCACCAAGGCCGGCGTGCGCAGCGGCGGGCGGGTGCTGGTTGAGGATGTGGATCTGACCATTGCGCGCGGCGAGATCGTGACGCTGATCGGGCCGAATGGCTCGGGCAAGTCGACCACGGCCAAGATGGTGACGGGTGTGCTGAAACCCAGTATGGGCACTGTGGCGCGCAAGGCGGGGCTGACCGTGGGCTATGTGCCGCAAAAGCTCGCCATCGACTGGACGCTGCCGCTGACGGTGGATCGGCTGATGACGCTGACCGGGCGGCATTCGCCCGGCGCTATCATGGCAGCGCTGGAGGCAGTGGGCGCGGCGCGACTGCGCAAGGCGGCGGTGCAGGAACTCTCGGGCGGAGAATTCCAGCGGGTGTTGTTTGCCCGGGCGATGATCCGCAAGCCGGACCTGCTGGTGCTGGACGAGCCGGTGCAGGGCGTGGACTTTTCCGGCGAGGCGGCGCTCTACCAGTTGATCCGGCAAATCCGCGACACGACGCAGGCCGGTATCCTGATGATCTCGCACGATCTGCATGTGGTGATGGCGGAAACCGATACGGTGATCTGCCTTAACGGGCATGTCTGCTGTCGGGGCACGCCCAATGCGGTCAAGACCAGTCCAGAATATCTCAAGCTCTTCGGCGAACGCAGTTCGGCGCTGGCGCTTTATCAGCACCATCACGACCATGAGCACCATGACGATGGCTGCGTGGTCGGTGCCGAGCATGGGCATGAACACGTGCATCACCATCATGAGCATGGGGAGCATAAGCATGCGCATTGAGTTTGCTGGCGCGACCAATACCCCCTCCCTAGTTTCGCTACGGCGCAATGCGCCTAGCTTCACTACCCTCCCCTCAAGGGGGTGGGTGAGCAGGAGCCGGATAACCAGAGTTCGGTTACCAGGGGAAGGGCGCACTCATGTTCGGTGACTTCTTCTCCCGTGCATTGGTCGCCGGGGTGGGCCTTGCCGTTGTCACCGGGCCTCTGGGCTGTTTCGTCGTCTGGCGACGCATGGCCTATTTCGGCGATACGATGGCCCATTCGGCGCTGCTGGGCGTGGCGCTTTCGATCCTCCTTTCGGTCAATGTGACGCTGGGTGTGTTCGCGGTGGCGGCTCTGGTGGCTGGGGCACTGCTGCTTTTGCAGAAGCAGAACACGCTGTCCACGGACGCGCTGCTCGGCATTCTGAGCCATTCGAGCCTGGCAGTGGGCCTCGTCATCGTGGGGTTCCTGACGCAGGTGCGGATCGATCTGATGGGCTTCCTGTTCGGCGACATCCTGGCCGTGTCGGTGGAGGATATCGCCATCATCTATGGCGGTGGCGCCGCCATTCTTGCCATCCTGGTGCTCAACTGGCGGCCGCTGCTGGCGGCGACGGTGAGCCCGGAACTGGCGGAGGCGGAGGGATTGAGGCCAGAGGTGAGCCGGATCATCCTGATGCTGCTGATGGCCTCGGTCATCGCCATTGCCATGAAGCTGGTGGGCGTGCTGCTCATCACCTCGCTCCTGATTATTCCGGCGGCGACAGCGCGGCGGCTGAGCGCGACGCCGGAGATGATGGCGGTGGTGGCGGCGGTGCTGGGCGGGCTCTCAGTGGTGGGCGGCTTGTTCGGCTCACGCACCTGGGATACCGCTTCGGGACCGAGCATCGTGGTCATGGCGCTGGCCCTTTTCCTTGTGTCGCTGGCTGTGCCGGCGTCGCGACTGTTTGGCAGGAGAGAGAACAATGGCGCATGACCATGCAATGCCGGCGGACCTGACACGCAACCAGGAACTGGTGCTGGGGACCCTCAACCACGCCCCTGCCCCGCTCTCGGCCTACGATATTCTCGATCTGTTGCGCGCGGAGGGCCTGAGGGCACCGCTGCAGGTTTATCGGGCGCTGGACAAGCTGGTGGAGCGCGGACTGGCGCATCGGCTGGAATCGCTCAATGCCTTCGTGGCCTGTGCCGACGAACACTGCCATCGCAAGGGACTGATCGCCTTCGCCATCTGCGAGGACTGCGGCAAGGTCGATGAGTTTGCCGACGAAGTGATCGAGGAGCGCCTGGGCGGATGGGCGCAAAAGACCGGCTTCAAGGTCGAGCGCACCACGATGGAAATCCGCGGGAAGTGCGCGGAGTGCCTCAAGGCGGCGTGAGACGCCTGCGTCCCCATACCTGACGCCTAAGGATCCTCCGGGAACATCGGAATGCCAAGGAGCGCGGGCAGCCAGGGCTCGCGGCGTTTCGCCCAGCCCTCGACCAGCGGCTTGATGTCATTTGCTGCATCGTCGAGGGTACCGAGATGAATTTCGACGCCCTCGTCACCCAGATTGAAGCAGTGCGATCCGCAGCGCGGGCAGAAAGATCTCCCCTCGTAGGTCTCGAAGGGGCCGTTATAGGTGAACTGATGTGGGCGCCAGTCGGCATAATGCAGGAAGGCGGACCCGGTGATCTTCCGGCAATCGGCACAGTGGCACAGGCCACTCTTGAACGGTTCGCCCCGCACTTCGTAACGCAGATTGCCACAGAGGCATCCGCCGGTTCTTACACTTTCCGTCATTGCTGTCTCCCGCCGCGTTGGGGGAGCAACCCGGCCGAAGCGGCAATGGTTTCAACTGTCAGCCAAAAGTGAGGAAACGAACGGCGGCCGCGCCATAGGTGCGCGTGTCATCGAGCGTGAAGCCGGGCGGGATCGCGACCTCGGCTTCGGTGGCCTCTTCCCAGACTATGGTGGCGCCGGGGGCAATCCAGCCGTTGGACGCGAGTTCGACGAGAGCCTTCTCGCCCAGGCCCTGATTGTAGGGCGGGTCGAGGAAGATGAGGTCAAACTGGCCGAAAGTGCCAGGTGTGCCCAAGGCAGTGGCGTCGCGGCGCAGCAGTTTGGTGATGCCGGCCGCGCCGAAGGCCTGGATATGGTCGCGGATGAGGCCACGGGACTCGGCGCCGGTATCGACGAAGGTGACGTGCTCAGCACCCCGTGAAAGGGCCTCGAGCCCCAATGCGCCGGTGCCGGCGAAGAGGTCGAGGACGCGCTTGCCGGCGAGGACCGGGCCAAGGCGCGAGCCCAGGATGTTGAACATGGATTCGCGGGCGCGGTCGGAGGTCGGACGAATGCTATCGTCCGACGGCGAGGTCAGCTGCTTGCCGCGAAATTTGCCAGCGACGATGCGCATGGAGGTTCCTTCAACACGAGGGCGTACTGCGCTCAGCACCCCCTCCCTAGTTCCGCTAAGGTCCTGACGGACCTAGCTGCACTACCCTCCCCTCAAGGGGGAGGGTGAACATGGAGCGCGTCAGCCGCGCGGCTTGCGCGGGCCGGTGGGACGGCCGCCGGAAGGACGATTGCCCGAAGGGCGGCCACCGGTGGGACGGCCAGCGCTCGGACGGCCACCGGCGGGACGGGCTCCCGGCTTGCCCGCGAAGGGCTTGCCGCCGGGGCGCCCGCCTTGCGGGCGGTCGTCGCGGCGGGCCGGGCGGTCGCCGAATGGCTTATCCGGACGCGGGCCGCGGGCAGGCCTGTCACCAAAGGAACGCTGGGGCTTGTCGCCATAGTCGCGCTTCGGACGGTCCTCAAAACGGCCTTCCGGGCGCGGACCGCGCGCCGGTTTGTCGCCGAAGGAGCGCTGCGGGCGATCGCCGAAATCGCGCTTGGGGCGATCGGAGAAACCACCGCGGGCGGGCTTGTCACCGAAATCCCGCTTGGGCCGATCACCAAAATCCTTCTTCGGACGCTCGGAGAAGCCGCCGCGTGCCGGCTTGTCGCCAAAGCCGCGCTTGGGGCGATCTTCGAAACGGCCTTCCGGGCGCGGGCCACGAGCGGGCCTGTCGCCGAAATTGCCACGCGCTGGCTTGTCGCCAAAGCTTTTGCGGCCTTCCGGGCGCTCGGGTCGGTCACCACGCTCAGGACGGGCAGAAGGCTTACCGAAGGACCGGGCGGGCTGGTCGTCGCGGTCGGGACGCTGGCGGCCGGGGCCCTTGGGCTCGTAGGCTTCGGGGGCACGGCCCTCGTCATCCTCGAAATGCACGCGGCGGGCGCGGATCGGACGGTCCTCGTCATAGCCGCGCGGGCCGGCATCGCGTCCGCCCGGGCGCGGACGCAGCGGTGCACGATCACGCGGTGAGCGCACGGGACGGTCGTCGCGCGGGGCGGGCGGCGCCATGTCGGGCGCTTCGCTTTCGAAATCGACGCCGGCGGATTCGGCCAGTTTCTTGCCGAGCTGGTCGCGCAGCATGCGCGACTTGACCATTTCCACCCCGCCCTCGGGCAGGTCGCCGAGCTGGAAGGGGCCATAGGAGATGCGGATGAGGCGGTTTACCTCGAGGCCCAGAGAGCCGAGGACGTTCTTGACCTCGCGGTTCTTGCCCTCGCGCAGGCCGAGAACCATCCAGACATTGGAGCCCTGCTCGCGCTCGAGCGTGGCGGTGATGGGGCCATATTGGATGCCGTCGACGGTGATGCCCTGCTTGAGGCTGTCGAGCTGGACCTGTGTGACCGAGCCGAAGGCGCGCACGCGGTAGCGGCGCAACCAGCCGGTGGAGGGCAGTTCGAGCACACGCTTCAGGCCACCGTCATTGGTGAGCAGCAGGAGGCCCTCGGTATTGATGTCGAGGCGGCCGACAGTGAGCACGCGCGGCAGGCCCTTGCGCTCGAGTTCCTCGAAAATGGTCGGGCGGCCTTCGGGATCCTTCTCGGTGACGACGAGGCCCGCCGGCTTGTTGTAGAGCCAGACGCGGGTGCCCTGGCGGGCGGCCAGCGGCAGGCCATCGACCTCGATCTTGTCCTTGCCGGTGACGTTGAAGGCCGGGGTGATGACCTTCTTGCCGTTGACCGAAACGCGGCCGTCGGCAATCCAGCCCTCGGCATCGCGGCGGGAGCAGAGGCCGGCGCGGGCAATGACTTTTGCCAGACGGTCGGCGGCTTCGGGCTGTTTGGGTGTGTCGCTCATGGGAGCACTTTCTGACATGCGGGACCCTTCATGCCTCGGGCGGGAATGCCGAGGCGGGCGGCGCGGATAAAAGGCAAAGCGGCCGGATCAATCCGGCCGCTGGTGGTACTGAAAAAGAGCTCAGGCGATCAGATCTGCTTTTCCGATTCTGTGAACATGGCATTCTGGGTGCCAAGCACGGTCGAGTTCGGGCCGCGGGCCTGCAGCGCCTTGCGCACGTCTTCCGGGCAGCGCTGGTCGCGCAGCGATACCAGCTCGCCCGAGGCGGCGCGGCAGACAAGTTGCGCATCGCCAACGCGGGTGAAGTATTCAGCCGGCGGCAGGTAGAGCGGGCGCTCGTTATTGGCGGTGACGGCCATGTTGGCAGCCTGCATGCGGGCGGTGAGCTGGCGGGCCTCGGCCTCGGTCAGCGGACGGCCGCCCAGGGTGCGCATGTCGACGACGCGGGCATTGCGCAGCAACGTCATGTCCGCTTCGCTCAGATTGGTCGTGTCGATCCTCACGGTGTCGCTGTTGGCCGGCAGCTGCGCGGCGGCGACCTGAGTGGTGGGGGTGGGCAGGCCGGCATCGGACTTGGGCAGGACCAGCGGCGCACGCGCCATGGTCAGGTCTTCCTTGGGCGGATCGCCCGGAATGAGGCCGACGCCACGCGCCGTCGTGTTCATGACCTCGCGCTCGAAGGTGCCGAAGTCGGTCATGGCATTGGTGCCTTCGACCGTGGTGCAGGCGGCGAGCGCCAGTGTGGCAACCAGCCCCAGGGCAGCAAGGCCAGCCTTTGCGGCGGCCCGGAAGGCAGCAGACTGCCCGGTCAATGCAACAGACATGCAAATTCCCTTACGATATCGGCGGCGCTTATAGCGCATTCCCACCGTTAAGACCAGATTCTGGCAGCACAGTGATTGCTTGCCTTCAATCGGCCTTCCGCGGCCGCCGGCCCGACAGGCCCAGCAGGTCGACGAACAACAGGATAACGCCGAAGGTGATGGCCATGTCGGCAATGTTGAAGATGTAGAAGGACCAGGTGCCCCAGTGGAAATGGAAGAAGTCAGCCACCGCCCCATAGACCAGGCGGTCGAGGGCGTTGGAGAGCGCTCCACCGACGCAGAGGGCCAGGCCTAACCGCACGAGAAATTCCTTCGAACGCCACCACCAGAAGGACAGCGCGACGATGGCGACGAGCATGATGACGCCCAGAGCCCAGACCGGCAGGCCGTCAAGCAGGCCGTAGGAAATGCCGGTATTCCAGACGAGGACGTAATCGAAAAAGGGCGTGACGCTGAGGATTTCCCCACCCCGCCAGCCGGTCAGCGACAGAGGCTCGAAGAAGTAGGGCACGGTGACGCAGACGGACTGGGCGACGGCATAGCACTCGGCGGCGATGTGGAAGGCTTTTTGCGCGCGATCGAGCCCAAAGGCGATGATCGCCGCCATGAGGGAGGCGATGATGGAAGGATTGCGGAGGGATTGGACGTGGGGTGTCACCAGAAGCTCCGTTGGCGCCCCTCCCCTTGAGGGGAGGGTTGGGGAGGGGGTCCCTCGGTCAATCATGCGACCCCCTCCCCAGCTTTGCTACGGCCATTCGGCCTAGGGGCGCTACCCTCCCCTCAAGGGGGAGGGTGAGAATGGGCCGTAGGTCTTTGTTACAAACCCGCCGCCGTCCGTTCGCGCAGGGCCTGGGCGTCGCGCGGGGAGACATCCGGATAATCCGGGTCGGAGCCGACCTCGGGCAAAACTTTCCAGGAGCGGGCGCAGCGCTTGCCCTGGGCGAGGGCCGAGACAACCGAGACCCCGGGCACGTCATCGAGCCGGAAGGCCTCGGCGGGGCCTTCGTTCTGCTTGATCGAAATGGCCGAGGTGATGGCGATTTCGGCCAGATCCTGGCCTTCCAGCGCCACGATGTAGCGAGCATCGGCGACATAGACCTGCGGCGCGGCTTCGAGCGAGGAGCCGATGCGCTTCTCGCGGCGTTCCACTTCGAGCGCCCCCGTCACCACGCGGCGGACGGCACGGATGAGCTGCCACTTGGCGGCGAGGTCATCGTTGATCCAGTCGGCGGGGATTTCCGGGAAGAGCCTGAGGTGGACGGAGGACCCCGCCTCGGGGTGCCGTTCCAGCCAGCATTCTTCCATGGTGAAGACCAGGATGGGCGCGAGCCAGGCGGTGAGCGCATTGAACAGGTGATCGAGCACGGTCAGCGCCGAGCGGCGCTTGATCGACGAGATCGGGTCGCAATAGAGCGTGTCCTTGCGGATGTCGAAATAGAAAGCCGAGAGCTCGATATTCATGAAGTTGGAAAGGAGCGTGACGACCTTGCGATAGTCATATTCCTTGTAGGCGGCCCGCACGCCGATATCGAGCTGGGCCAGGCGATGCAGCATCAGCCGCTCAAGCTCGGGCATGTCCTTGGGATCGACGACATCCTCGGCCTTGAAGTGGGCAAGGTTGCCCAGCAGCCAGCGCAGGGTGTTGCGCAGCTTGCGATAGCTGTCGACGGTGGTCTGGATGATCTCCTTGCCCAGGCGCAGGTCTTCCGAATAGTCGGAGGAAGCCACCCAGAGGCGCAGGATGTCGGCGCCATACTGCTTGATGATCTCCTGCGGGGCGACGACATTGCCCAGCGACTTCGACATTTTCCGGCCTTCGCCATCCATGGTGAAACCATGGGTGAGAACGCTGTCATAGGGCGCATGGCCGTTGGTGGCGCAGCTTTCGAGCAGGGACGAATGGAACCAGCCGCGATGCTGGTCCGAGCCTTCGAGATACATCGAGGCCGGGAATTTGAGATGCGGCCACTTCTGCTTGTTGCGGAGCACGAAGGCGTGGGTCGACCCACTGTCGAACCAGACGTCGAGGACGTCGGTGACCATCTCGTAGTCTTCGCTCCTGTAGTCCGATCCGAGATAGCGCGCGGCCGCGCCGGGCTTGTACCAGGCGTCGGCGCCCTCTTCCTCGAAGGACTGGGCGATGCGGTGATTGACCGCCTCGTCGCGCAGGATCTCGTTCGTCTGCTTGTTGACGAAAACGGTGATCGGCACGCCCCAGGCACGCTGGCGGCTGAGCACCCAATCAGGGCGGTCGGCGATCATGGCGCGCAGGCGGTTCTGCCCGGCGGCGGGATAGAACTTGGTCGCGTCGATAGACTTGAGGGCGCGGGCGCGTAGGGTGTCGCCCGCCGCGCCGTCAATGTCCTTGTCCATATAGACGAACCATTGCGGCGTGTTGCGGAAGATCACCGGCTTCTTGGAGCGCCAGGAATGCGGATACTGGTGCTTCACGCGGCCGCGAGCGATGATGTTGCCCTTTTCGGCCAGAGCGGCGATGACGCGATTGTTGGCATCGCCCTTCTTGCCATTGTCGTCGATGACGCGGGCGCCATCGAAGCCGGGCGCGTCCTTGGTGTAGAAGCCGCCATCGTCGACGCAATAGGGGATGGCGGGGTCGATGCCGCGCTCCTGCAGGAGGCGGGTGGATTCCATCCAGATGCCGAAGTCGTCAAGACCATGGCCCGGTGCGGTATGGACGAAGCCGGTACCGGCATCATCGGTGACATGCTCGCCATCGAGCAGGGGCACGTCAAATTCATAGCCGCCACCGAGGCCGCGCAGCGGGTGGTGCGCCGAAATACCGGCCAGCACCGAGGCGGGGACGCCCTGCAGGCGGACGAATGTCTCGACCTTGGCCTTGGCGAAGACCTCGGCCGCGAGCTTGTCGGCCAGGATCAACTTGTCACCGGTCCTGGCCCAGTTTTCCGCTGGCGCGTGGGTGACCTCGTAGAGGCCGTATTCGATGCGGTTGGAGAAACTGATGGCGCGGTTGGCCGGGATGGTCCAAGGGGTCGTGGTCCAGATAACGACGCTGGCGCCCGTAAGATGCTCACGATGGGCGATGATCTCGGCGGTGTCATTGCCGTCCATGGTCTGGATGCGCGAGACCGGGAACTTCACCCAGATCGTGTCGCTCTCATAGTCCGCATACTCGATCTCGGCCTCGGCAAGCGCCGTGCGCTCGACCACGGACCACATGACGGGCTTGGAACCCCTGTAGAGCTGGCCGGTCATCGAGACCTTCATCAGCTCGCGGGCGATCTGGGCTTCGGCGTCGAAGCTCATGGTGAGATAAGGATTGTCCCACTCACCCAAAACGCCGAGGCGCTTGAATTCCTCGCGCTGCACGTCGACCCACTGCTCGGCAAAGGTGCGGCATTCCTGGCGGAATTCCACCACGGGGACTTCGTTCTTGTCCTTGCCCTTGGCGCGGTACTGCTCCTCGATCTTCCATTCGATGGGCAGGCCGTGGCAATCCCAGCCCGGCACATAGGCCGAATTGTAGCCCAGCATCTGCATCGACCGCGACACGAGGTCTTTTAGCACCTTGTTGAGCGCGTGGCCGATATGGATATTGCCATTGGCATAGGGCGGCCCGTCATGCAGGGTGAAGAGCGGGCGGTCCTTGGCCTGCTCGCGCTGCATTGCGTAAATGTCCATGTCTTCCCAGCGCTTGAGCCAGCCCGGCTCGCGGTCGGGCAGACCGGCGCGCATGGGGAATTGGGTTTCCGGCAGGAAGAGCGTGGCCGAATAGTCGGTTTCGGTCGCGCTTTGAGCGGTGTCGTTCATGGATCGGCAATCGGTTGGAAGAAGTCGCGGGCCTTTTAGCAAGGCGATGCGGCGGGGGCAAAGGCTGATTTGCCGCGATCAGGCCAGCAAAGGTTCGACCCGGTGCCGGACGATGGCGGCTATGTCGCCGAACAGATCGGGGTAAAGCTCATCGGACAGGGCGCGCACACGCCTGCGCCGAGCCCTGTCGTGGTAAAGGGCGCGAATAGCATCGGCGATCTGTTCGGCGCTCCAGCTGCGATGGGGAACCAAATCCACGGCGCCGAGGGCAGCGGCCCGCTGGGCATGGAATTCATGTTCGAGATGCTGCGTAAAGGCCAGTTGCGGCAGGCCGAGGCCCAACCCCATGCACAGCGACCCATGTTGGCCGGCATTGAGGACAATGCGGCTGCGCGCGGCAATCGCCTCGACCGGCACAGGTGCATTTTCCACCATCACGCCGGACTGGACCAGGCGCGCGGCAATGGCTGGATCGACGCCGGGCAGATAGGCGCGCAGGGGCAGGTCCAGCATGCAAAGGGCATCCACTATGGGCTCGTAGGAAGTTTCAGCGGTGGAGAAGTAGACAAATATCTCATCGCCCCCGCTGGCGTCGCGAGGCAGGGCTTCGTTGAGCGGGGGCAGCAGAGGCTCGTGGCGCAACCCGTCATAGGGGTCCAACTGCCGGATCGTGCGGGGCATGGACACGGAGGCGTCGTAGAGATCGGAGAAGCGCGCCATGGGCGCGGCGCCCGCCTCGGACAGGACGGCATTGGCATTGGCCAGGAGCGTCATCTCGTCATGCACCAGCACATCGAAACGCGGCAGCAGAATGGGGAAGCGGTCCATGCCGGGCGGGGGTGCCGAATAGCCGGTCCCCACGCAGACCGAAGGAATGTCGAGGGCCCGGGCGGCCATGAGCGCAATCGGCGCAAAGTCGGAAATGACCAGATCAATCTGGCGGGTACTGAGAACCTCGGTCCACCAGTCGAATTGCAGGCGGAGCCGCTCGGGATGGGCGAAGATCAGATCACCGAGAAAATCGGCCCAGCTGGCCGTGCCCGGAGAGCCGGCGGCCTTGCGCATTCCGCGATGGTTGTAGAGCCCCGCCGAGGGGTAGATGCTTTCACATATCCCGGCAAGTTCGGCCGCATGCTCCATGCGGCAGAGTGCGGCGTCGTAGCTGTGGCCAGGGCCCAGGGCCTGGGCCATGACCTTGAGGGTGACGATATGGCCCCGGCCGGCGCCACCCTCCCAGGCGAGCAGAATGCGTCGCTTCAAATCAGGCCCCCGGATAGGCGCAGCCGCAGGGGGTGGGCTCCTGGCCCGACGGACATTCGTCGTCTTCGTCGTCGACTGACGGCGGTGGTGGAGGCGGAGGCGGAGGCGGAGTGGCAGGAGCGCCGGTCTGCAAGTCCGACAAGGAACTCGTTGCGCTCGGTATCGGCTTTGGATTGCAGACCCGCACATGCTCGTCCGGATTGGTGAGCATCAGGATCGCACAGTTCACCTGGAACCGAATTCCTTCTGTTACGGCGGGGTCGAAAGCTCTCGCGGGCATCGAGGTGCCCAGCAGGAGCAAGGCCGCCAGGGCCTGAACCAGTCGCCGCCGGCGGCCGGTAACTTGCTTTCTCGACATAGTGACGCTTCCTTTACGCTGACAGCTGGAGCAGAGCCAAACTGGCTCGAAGCAACAAAATCAGGCCAACTCGCGCGACCGAGCCATGCTTGCGCTCACCGGGAACAGCATCCCAACCCCACGCCTGCTTAACCTTTTGTTGACGATTTCATCCTAGCGGCGGCAATAATCTGCTACATCGAACAAGTGTTCTACGCCCTGGGACATGCTTAACGACGGTGTGCGCACATGGTTCTACATGAGCGACTGAGCAGCGACCTGCAGGCAACTGCTGTATCCGAAGAAGCCTGGCCCGAATTCTTGTTCAAGCTCGCCGATCTTTTCGGAGCGACGGAAGCCACGCTCGGGGGGGCACTTCCCGGGGGGCAGCCGGAGTTTTTCGCACCCCGTACCGACCTGGAGCGGATCTCCGCATATCGCGAGATATTTCACCAGCAGAATGCCATCATGCGGGCCGTGGTCCAGCGCGGACCAGGTGCCGTCACCGAGACTGATGCCTTGCCCGAAATCACGGCGTTCCAGCGCAGCGATTTCTACAACCTGTGGTGCGTTCCGCAGGGATTCAATCACGGCCTGGCGCTCAACCTGAGCAGTTCCACTGGCTGGCTCGGGTCGCTGGTGATCAACACGGCCAGCGAGGTCACCTCGGCCCAGGTCGAGCAATTGCGCGCCATCGCGCCGGAACTGAGCCTGGCCGTCGAACGCTGGAAGTGGCTGGCGCAGTTGCGCCGGGCAAACCAGATGACGCTCGAGACGCTGGACATGGCCGGCCAGGGCGCGTTGTTCCTGAACCGGCGCGGCACTGTGCTCGATTGCAACCAGACGGCTCACTCAATGCTCACAGCCGGCCGGCTCCGCCTTCGCGACGGACATCTCGCCGGTGCCGACGACGCGAGCGGCCAGAAGTTGGCCTCAATGATCGGCCGGTGCCTCGACTACCCCGATTTCGGAGGAGGGCGCGTTCAAATAGACCATGGTGGCCACCCGCTGACCGTGCAGTGCGCGCCCTGCCCGGCCGATCTGGCATTCCCCTGGCCGCAGCGGCCGGCCGCAATCGTGGTGGTGACAGATCCCCAGCAGCGCCTGAGAAAGCGCATCGGCGAACTGGCACAGCTCTATGAGCTGACCCGCGCAGAGATCGAACTGGCCATAGCCATTGTGGAAACCGGCAGCCGCAAGACCGCCGCCCAGTCCCGGGGCGTTTCGGACGCCACCGCACGGGCCCAACTGACCAGCATTTTCGACAAGACCGGGGTGCGGCGGCAGACCGAACTTGTCCGCCTGTTGCTGGACTAGGGCGAGCCAAAGAAACCCAGTTGGGCATCCAGCGGGCTGATCGGTCTTGCGGCGGCGATCATGGCGCGCGCCTTTTGCGCGTCGCGGTTCATGGCCGCCATCAGCTCGTCGAGGCCGGTGAAGACTTCCTGGCCGCGAATGTGGCCAATGAGGGCAACGCCCAGGGTCTGCCCGTAGATGTCTTCGTCGAAATCGAAGAGATGAGTTTCAAAGGGCGGCAACTGGTTGTCGAACATGGGCTTGCCATAGGCGGCGACGCCATCGAGCAGCCTGTTGCCCAGGCGGGCACGTACGGCATAGACGCCTTGGGCCAGCTGGAAGCCGGTGGGCGTCGCGGTATTGGCGGTGGGAAAACCGAGCTCCCTGCCCCGCTGATCGCCCTTGACCACGCAGCCATCGAAAAACCAGTGGTAGCCCAGAAGCCGGTTGGCGGCCGTCACGGCCCCTTCGCTCAAGGCCGCGCGGATGCGCGAGGAGGAAATCACCTCCTCGCCTTCATCCATGAGATCGAGGGTTTCGACCGCAAAGCCGAGCCGTTCGCCGGCAGCACGCAGGAAAGCAGGGGTGCCGCGGCGCTGGCGGCCGAAATGAAAATCGGAGCCGACGATGACGCCGCGCACACCCAGTTGCTCGACCAGCATGGTTTCGACGAAGACTTCCGCTTCGTTCTGCGAGAAATCGCGATCGAAGGGCAGGATGATGATGCCGTCGAGCCCCATGGCCTCGGCCAATCGCGCCTTGGCATCCCCCTGGGTCAGGCGGAACATGAAGGGCGCCGGCGCAAAGACATCGCGCGGATGCGGCTCGAAGGTGAGCATGAGCGCCGGGACACCGGCGGCGCTGGCGCGCTCGAGCAAGGCATCGATGATGGATTGGTGGCCGCGATGCAGCCCGTCGAAATTGCCGATGGCGACATAGGCGCCGCGCAGCGTTTCCGGGACCGCGGCAAGAGACGAAAGGCGGATAAAGGCGGTCATTGTTGCTACCAGCTGAGGCGCGGCAGGTAGCCGGCCACGCGGGCGCGGCTGGGGGCGATGAGATCGGCGATGGCCTGCGGATCGGGCTTGCCGAAGGCATCGAGTTCGGCGGCGTGAATGGAGCCGGTGATGAAGAGGATGTCGATGCCGAACTGGGCGGCGCCGGTAGCGTCGGTGCGCACGCTGTCGCCGATCGCCAGGACGCGGGACTTTTCGAGGCTCTTGCCGGCGGCCTTTTCGGCCAGGGCGAAGGCCTGCTCGTAAATGGGCGGATAGGGCTTGCCGGCCATGAGCACCATGCCGCCCATGGCGGAATAGAGGTCGCCCAAGGCGCCGCCGCAATAGATGATCTTGTCGCCGTGCTCGACGACGCGGTCGGGATTGGCGCAGATCATGGGCAGCTTACGGCTGAGCCAAAGCCTGGCGCGCTCCCGGTACATTTCGGGCGTGTCGTCATCGGTATCGAGATCGGTCACGACCACGACTTCGGCCTCGTCGGCACCGGTGCGCCTGACGTCGAGCCCATCATAGAGCGCGTCGTCTTCCGTCGGCGGGCCGACATGGTGGATGGCCCTGCCGCGGTACTTCTCGATCATGGTGCGGGTGGCATCGCCCGAGGAGACAATGTCATCATAGGCGTCGCGGGGGACGCCGAGCCGGTCGAGCATGGCCACGATGGGCCCGGAGGGTCGCGGCGCATTGGTGATCAGCACCGCCCTGCCCCCGGCCTTGCGGAAGGCGCGCAGCGCCTCGACGGCCTCGGGAAAGGCCGCCACGCCATTGTGGACGACGCCCCACACATCGCTCAACACGGCATCGTAGCGGCCCGACAGGTCTGAGAGGCCGGAGATCGTGGGCAGGGGCGCGGTCATGGCTTGCCTTGTCTGAAGGTGGGCTTGCGGGAGCTATGTGGCAGTTTGCAGCGCCGGATCAAGCAAAAATCTGCAATGCCACGGCGACGAGAGCAGCGGAGTCGCTTCGTTAACCAATCGCTTCCTATGGTTTGCCGATGCTGCGGGGCGGATGGAGGAGCTGCCCCGGGGCAAATGTATCCGGCCTCTGGGCCACAACTGGGTGCTGATTGCCGATGTTGAGACTGACCAAACTCTCCTTCCGCCTGCCAATCCTGGTCGTCGGGATTGCCATGGCAACCGGCGTCAGCCTGGGGCTGGCCGCCTATTTCAGCAGTGATGCAGTGGTAACCGAGCAGGCCGAGCAGCGGCTGAGCGGCGCCGCAGAGAACGCCACGGCGGCGCTCGATGCCTATCTCACCGAGGTGCGGCAGGACTTGACGCTGTTTGCCCATCGCAGTGATGTGGCCGCCGCGCTCTATTCCTTCACGGGCGCGGTCCATTCGCTCAAGGGCCAGGGCGATCCGTCCGCCCTGCTGCAGGACGCCTATGTGGCCAAGAACCCGCATCCGCAAGGCGAGCGCCTATTGCTCGACACGTCTGACAAGCTTTCGGTCTACGATCAAATTCACCGGCAGCAGCACGACGAATTCCGCAGCCTGCTGCAGACGCGCGGCTACTATGACGTGTTCCTGTTCGATCTCAACGGCACCAATGTCTATTCGGTGCAGAAGGAAGCCGATTTCGGCACCAGCTTTGCCGAAGCCGGTGGCCCCTGGGCCGGCAGCGACCTGGCCAAGGTTGTGCGTGCCGCCATTGCGGGCAATCCGGGCGACGTCTTCCTGACCGACTTCGCGCCCTATGGCCCGAGCGGTGATGCGCCAGCGAGCTTCATCGCCGCGCCGGTCTATGACCAGGGGCTGCAGGCGGGGGTGCTGGCCTATCAGATGCCGCTGGGACGGATCAGCGAAGTCCTGGCGCGCACCAAGGGCCTGGGCGAGAGCGGCGACGTCTATCTCGTCGGCCAGGATGGCCTGGCGCGTAATGACTCGCCCAAGACCGAAAGCGACGATGCCCTGGTCACCGCCTTTACCGGAGAGACAATCACCAATGCCCTGGCCGGAACCGGCGGGATGGGACCGGTGCAGCTCAATGGGCAATCGGTCGTCGCCGCCGCCCTGCCGATCTCGTTCGGCGGCTCGGACTGGGCGGTCGTGGCGCTGGAAAGCCCGGCTGAAATCCTGGCGCCCTCGCAGATGCTGCGCAACACCATGCTGGCGATCGGCGCGGTGCTGCTGGCCCTGTCGGCGGTTTGGAGCGTGCTGATTGCGCGCACGATTACCCGGCCCATTGGCCGACTCACCACGGCGATGACCGAGATTGCCGGTAATCAACTCGACGCCGACGTGCCCGGCCTCGACCGCGCCGACGAGTTGGGCGCCATGGCGCAAGCGGTCGAAGTGTTCCGCCAGAACGGGCTGCGCATTGCGGAGTTGCGGGCAACCGAAGACAGCATGAATGCCGAACGGGCGGCAGAAGTCCGGATGGTCGAGGGCCTGCAGCAGGACATCGACCGCGTCGTCGGCGCCGCCATCGAAGGGGACTTCTCGCAGCGCGCCGATGCCGAGCTCAACAACCCCGATCTCAAGCGCCTGGCAGAGAACATCAACGAACTGGTCGCAACCGTGGAGCGCGGCGTCAGCGAAACCGGGCAGGTGCTTGCGGCCCTTGCCCGATCGGACCTCTCGCAGCGCGTTGCCGGCAGCTACAGGGGCGCCTTTGCGCGGCTAAAGGCCGACACGAACGGGGTGGCGGAGCAGTTGAGCCAGGTCATCCTGCAGTTGCGCCACACGTCCGGCTCGCTCAAGACCGCGACGGGCGAAATCCTGGCGGGAGCCAATGATCTGTCCGAACGCACCACGCGCCAGGCTGCAACCATCGAGGAAACCTCGGCCACCATGGAGCAGTTGCGCAATACGGTGGTGGAGAATGCCGGCAATGCCGAGGATGCCAGCGCCAAGGCGCGCGCCGTTTCAAGCGAAGCCGAGGCGAGCGGCGCGGTGATGGGCAAGGCGACCGAGGCCATGGAACGGATCACCCAGTCCTCCGCCAAGATTTCCAACATTATCGGACTGATCGATGACATTGCCTTCCAGACCAACCTGCTTGCTTTGAATGCTTCAGTCGAAGCGGCGCGAGCCGGGGAAGCCGGCAAGGGCTTTGCGGTGGTCGCCGTGGAAGTGCGTCGCCTGGCGCAGTCGGCGGCGCAGGCCTCTGCCGACGTCAAGGCGCTGGTCGAGCAGAGTGCCAATGAGGTCAGTGGCGGCAGCAAGCTGGTAGCAGAGGCGGCCGAGCGACTGCTGGCGGTGCAAGCGGGGATCAGCGCCAATGCGAGCCTGCTTGCCGGCATGGCCCGGGCCAGCCGCGAACAGGCGTCTTCGATCGAAGAGGTCAATGTCGCGGTGCGCACCCTCGACGAAATGACCCAGCACAATGCGGCGCTGGTGGAGGAAACCAATGCGGCCATCGAGCAGACCGAGGCGCAAGCGGCCGAGCTCGACCAGGTGATCGGAACCTTTACGCTGGAAGCGTCGACCCGGGCCGAGCTGCCACAAGCCGACGATGCCGAGGGCGGCGCGAGGGGCCTGCTGAGCGGGTTGAAGAAGGCCGTGGGCGGGTACGGACGGCGTTAGCGTCCAAAGGCCGCATCCTCGCCTAGACTTCGGCGCGGCGCAGTTGCGGGGCGACGGTGCGCGCCGAATCCAGAACCAGGTCGGAGCGGACGGGACCGGGCGCAGCAAGGTAGTCGCCCTGGACCAGCACGATATCGGCGTCGAGCAGTTCGACGATCTGGCGTTCATTGGCGATGCCGGTCGCCAAGAGGCTCACTTCGAAACGCGCCAGGTAGTTGGCGATGTCGGTCATGTGGAAATCGGTGAAGCTCTCGGGAGCGGCGATGAAGCGCCCGGCATCGACGCGCAGAGACCGAACGCCCAGCGCCGCCATGTCGGCGACATCGACGCGCAGCGAGTTCATGTTGTCGATCGAAAAGCCGCTGCCCTTGCGCACCATCTGTTCAACGACGGCGCGCTCCTGCGTGGTCAGCGACAACCAGTCGCGCTCAGGCACAAGGAAGATCAGCGCTCCGGCGATGGCGCGGTTGGCATCGAGCGTGACCAGCAGCTGCTCGGCCGCGACTTCTTCGCCAAGCGTTGCCCGGCTGAGGGGAATGTGGAGCATTGCCGGCTGCCCTCCGGTCCGCGACCGGCGGGCAATCGCCACGGCCTCGACCAGCGCCGTCCCCTCGATGAGGCGGACAATGTCCCGTCCGCCGCGCCGCGGCATGAAATCGGCCGCCTCGGCCAGTTCCCCGTCTTCGAGCGCCAGGCGCGGCACCAGATCATAGGCGACCGCCCGGCGCTGGGGAAGGCGGACGATCGGCTGCAAGTGGTGGACGAGGCGATGCTCGTCGAGGGCCTGGCGCAATGTCTCGAGCGGAATGACGGGTTCGGTCTCCGGCACGATCACGGCTGCTGGCGGCGGGGGAGGCGGCGGGGCGGATATCATGCGTGCGTCGGCACGCTCGGCCGAAGAGCGGGACGAGGCGGCCTTTGCCACCTTGTCCTCGACTTCCGCGACCGCCTCGGCCACCTGACGGATCACTGTGCCCAGAACGGAAATATCGGCTTCGACCGTTTCCAGCCGTGGCCCGGCGTTGAGATCGGCTATGGCATTGATGCGCTGGCCCAGAACCGCACCAGCCTGGGCGTCGGTGGCCAGGAGGCGCGACAAATCCTCGATCGCCCGTTCCAGCCGGTTCTCCGCCCGCTGGCGCAAGAGGCGCTCCATCAGCACTACGCAGGCGCAGCCAAAGACCACCGCCGCCAGAATCGCATTGGCCGGGGTGAAGGTCAGGCCAAAATAGGCCAGCGCCCCCAATCCGGCTGCGGACAATGCGATCAGTGAATAGACAAGAGCCTGCACGCGGACCTGAAACCCCTGTTTTTTGGCGCATTGCTACGCGCCAGTGCGAGGATTCGACCGTCTGTACTTAGCATCCTCAAACAAGCGGAAAAAGCGTCGCGGGCGCTCTCTCCCGCCCTATTTGCCCGGCTCGGCCTTGAACAGGTCCCAGGCGCGGGAAAAATACCGCCGGAACAGCAGGAGCTGGGCGGCGCCAAAAACGGCGGCAGACGGGCCGGCCTGGCCCTGGGCCAGGCTGGGCCGGTGCGGCAGGAGTACCGGCAGGGCGTCCAGATGAGCCCGGGTGCGCTCGATCAGCCGGCCGAGAATGGACTGCGGCAGATCACCATTGATGGTAGCCAGGTCGATTTCGATCATGGCGGTGGTGCTCAGGATCGCCTGCGCCAGCGCGTGTCCGGCATTGTCGAGCCAGGGCTCGACCTGGGCTTCGAGGGCTGCCCAGTCCCACTTGCGGGCCGAGCCCTGAAGCACGGGACCGCCGGCCTCTCTGACGCTGCGGGCAAGGGCGTGCAGGGACGCCACCAGATGCAGATAGTCGGGTTCGCCGCGGCGGTCGTTGATAATGATGGCACCCAAGTCGGCGGCATTGCCATAGGGCCCTTCGAGCAAGTGCCCGCCGGTGACGACGCCGCCGCCGACGAAGGTGCCAACATAGAAGCTGGCAATGCCCTTGGGACGGGGAGCCGGATGCACGGTGATCTCGCGCCAGGTGGCGGCGCTGCCATCGTTGACCCACATGGTCGCAAGCCCGGTCTCGCGACCCAGGCGCTCCCCGATATGCAGGCCCGCCCACACATCCTTGATGTCCACAGGCGCGCCGAGCCGGTCGAGCAGCGGCCCGAAATTGCCCGGCGAGGTCACGGCGATGCCGGCCATGCGCTGCCGCTGCTGCGCGCTGAGCGCCGATAGTTGGGTTTGGACATCGGCGGTGATGGCGGCAAAGACCGTCTGCGGATCGGGGTAGCAGTAGCTTCGGCGGGTGACGGCCACAGGTGCGCCGGCCAAATTTTGCAGGAGAACCTCAAAATGCTGCCAGCCGATCTCGACACCCATGGAATAGGCGCCGTTGGGATTGAGCCGATACGGCGTCGCCGGCTGGCCACGACGCCCCCTCAGGACCTCGCCCCGAATGATGAGGTCGCGCGCCTCAAGATCAGCCAAGATGCGGGCGGTCGTCTGCGGCCCCAGCCCGGATCGGCGGGCGATGTCCGCGTTGGAGACGCCTGGAATACCGGCGATCAGCGTCAGGACAGCGCGCTCATTGGCAAGCCGCACCCCCGTCTGGTTGATGCCGCGCACAATGGGCTCGAAAACGTCTTGATCCGATTCAACTCGCATGGCGCTGAGATAAACGTGGTTTAGGCACCGGAAGCAAGAACGGAATATTTACCGTAATCCGCAACACTTGGATCAACGACAAGAACGGTCCGGTTGCGGATGAACCAGGGTAAACTGCGCGATGAAGATGACGAGCGGTAGCGACAAGGCGCTGTGCGGCCGGCTTTTGCTGATCGACGCCGATGTCGCCTGCGCCGGACGGACCGGCGGCGCGCTCCGTGAGGCCCTGCTGGTAACGCCACACATCACCCATTCGGGCAATGGCCGGGCCGCGATAGACTTGCTGCGCAAGACCAGGTTCGATGTCATCATCGCCGATCTCGAAAGCCTGCACGACCTCGCGCCCAGTATCGAGGACGCAATGCACCGGATCGTGCGGCTGGCCGAGGGAGCGCTGATTCTCGCGGTCGCGGATAGCGGATCGGTGAGCGCCGCCCTGGGCGCCATGCGGGCTGGGGCTCATGACTATATCGCCAAGCCGGTGAGCGGCGCGGCGCTGGCCGGGCGCCTGGCCGAGCTGGCCCAGCGCCACGGCCGCCCGCGCTCGCTGGGCGTCGAAGCAGGGCCGGAAGCCCCGGTGGCCGACTTTGCCGGCTTTGTAGGCGCATCGAGCGCTATGCAGTTTCTCTATGAACAGATCGGCCGGGTCGCGACTTCGACCGCGCCGGTCTTCATCACCGGGGAAAGCGGGACCGGCAAGGATGTCTGCGCCGAGGCCCTGCATGCCAAGGGACCGCGCGCCAACAACCGCTTCGTCGCCATTAACTGCGCTGCCATCCCGCGCGACCTGATGGAAAGCGAATTGTTCGGCGTGGTGCGCGGCGCCTTTACCGGCGCCCATGACGACCGCAAGGGGGCGGCCGAGCTGGCCGATGGCGGCACGCTGTTCCTCGATGAAGTGGGAGAGATGGACCTGTCGCTGCAGTCCAAGCTGCTGCGGTTTCTCCAAACCGGCACCATCTCCCGTGTGGGCGAGACGGTGGCGCGGAAGGTGGATGTGCGCGTGATCTGCGCCACCAATCGCAATCCCATGCAGATGATCGCCGAGCGGCAGTTCCGGGAAGACCTGTTCTATCGCCTGCATGTGCTGCCAATCCACCTGCCGCCGCTGCGCCAGAGGCCCAGCGACATCATGGTGCTGACGCGCCATTTCCTTGCCCGCTATGCGCGCGAGGAGCACAAGGAGTTCTCCGGTATCCAGCCCGACGCCGCGCAACGGCTGACGGCGGCCGACTGGCCCGGCAATGTCCGGCAGTTGCAGAACCTGGTCCGCCGCCTCGTCGTGATGTTCGACGGCGGGGACATAACCTCGGCGATGATCGAGGCGGCAGACATCGAATCGAAAGTGTCGGCCCCAGTGGCCACCGCAGTGGAGGCGCCGCGGGCCGACCGGCGCAGCATCCTGCCCATGTGGCAGCAGGAACAGCGGATCATCGAGGACGCCATCGCCACCTTTGGCGGCAATATTTCCATGGCTGCCGCGGCGCTCGAAATCAGCCCCTCAACCATCTACCGCAAGCGCCAGAGCTGGTCGGAAATGGCGGCAGCCAGCTAGGCCAGGACAACGACCAGCGTCAGGACCACCAGGATCGTGACCAGCGGCGTCATGGTCAGCCGCTCGGGCCGACTGCGGGAGATGGCGTTGACCACCACGCCCTGGCCCAAATAGGCGACGACGCCCCAAGCGGCCGGATTGAGCCAGCCGGCGTCGGGCCAGGTCGGGACCAACCCAGCACGCATCAACACAATGCCGGAAAACAGCGCGTAGAGCGCAATGGCCACGAGGCTGCCGATGCGCAGTCCGGGTGGGAGCACGCGATGTTGTCCGCCCCAAGCGAAGTGCCCGATCGGCGCGCCGAGGACCAGGGCCAGTTGGAAGACGGCCAATCCGGCCATGAGAAGTGTGAAAATGCTCGCTGCGGCCGTTGTCATGGGTCCTGCCCCCTGCCCTGGTGTTGTAGATTGGAATGAATGCCGCAGGTGCAAGGCCGATGACACTATTGGGTCACATTTGATTGGTCGGACGTGCAACCTGCCAGCCTCCAAGGGCATTGGACACCTCGAAACAGGAGGTGATTTCAGATGCTTACCATGGCCCAAAGGCGCAGAAGAGCGAAGATGCTCAAGACAGGCGTCGCAGTGGCCGTCCTGGCCATTGTCCTCACGCCCAGGCTCGACGACTTCAAAATCCCGGATATCGGCTTTCCGCTGATCGGCACGGCGATCGCGGCCCCGCTCGAGTAGCAGCATCTATGGCGTGTTGGCTTCCTTGGACCGCGTGCGGTCGAGGCCGAGCCAGCGCTCGCGCAGGATCACCGCAATGCCCGAGGCGACGATGATGAGGGCACCGACGATCATGGAAATGGTGGGGACATCGGAAAAAAGGGCGAAGCCGATGACGATGGTGAGGATCAGCGACACATATTCGAAGGGGGCGATGACCGACATATCGGCATGGCGGTAGCAGTTGGTGAGCAGAAGCTGGCCGACGCCGCCAAAAACGCCCGCGCCGACGAGGAGCGCAGCCTGACCGGGCGTCGGCCACACCCAGCCGAAGGGCAGGGTCAGCAGACTGAGGATGCTGGCGCTAATGAAGAAGTAGGTGACGATGGCCTCGGTGCGCTCCGTCTGCACGAGAGTGCGCACCTGCAGCATGGCGAAAGCCGAGAGTATGGCTGCTAACAACGCGGATATCGCGCCAATGGCTTCAGCCTCCGCCGGGCCCTCGCCGCCGGAAAAGACCGTCAAGCGCGGCCAGAGTATGATCATCACGCCCACGAGGCCGACGACGACAGTCGTCCAGCGAAAGACATAGACCCGCTCGCGCAGCAGCACGGCAGAAAGAATGACGATAATGAGCGGCGAGGCATAGCCGATGGCCGTCGCCTCCGGCAGCGGCAGGCGGGTCAGCGCGAAGAAGCCAAGGCTCATCGAGGCGACGCCGATAAGGCCGCGGAGAACGTGGCCGAAGGGGCGCCGGGTGCTGAACGCATTGGCCAGCGCACCCTTCCAGGCAAGCCAGGCCAGGACCGGCAGGAGTGCGAAGAAGGAGCGGAAGAAGACCATCTGGCCCGACGGGATGGTCTGGGTGGCCTTGAGCATGGTGGCCATGACCACGAAGGCACAGACGGAGGCGACCTTGAGCATTATGCCGCGCAAGGGGCTGCCGGAGGGAGCGGCAGCAGGCCTCGCCTTGGGCGCAGCTGAGGGCGCGGTCACTTCGGGGTCCTGTTCCGGGGCGGCAAGGCCCCGCCGAGGTTGGGTTACTTGCCGGAGGCTTCCAGCTTCTCGCGGGCGATGCGGGCGGTGGCAAAAGCCTTGTGCTCTTCACCCACAGCGCTGCCGGTCTTGACGACCTTGCCGGCGGCATCCTGGATAATCCAGTGCCAATTGGTGTTGGGACCGACGCCGCCCTTGCGGGTCAATTTGATCTGATAGGCAGATTGTTCGCTCATGAGGCTGCTTATGGCCCAGACTCGCCAAAGGGGGAAGAGGGAATGTGGGAGAGCCGACGCCCCATGGCAGCTAGACCTGGGTCACCCGCAGGTCCACCTTGTGACCGCCGAAAGTGAGCATGTCGCGAATGGGTTCGAAATCGCCGGCGGCATAGGGATAGTACCAGGCTTCGTCGGCGCCATCGGCGGTGAGGGTCTTGATGGTATAGAAGTGCGCCTCGCCCGGACCGTCATCCTGGCGCCGCGTGTCGGATGCTTCCAGGATGCCGGGATGAACGTCGTCGAGGGGTACGAAGACCAGGGGCGAATGACCCTGCCGCTCGAGGCTCAGCGCCTTGATGGAACTGGCGATCTCGGCATCGTCGAACAGAATATGGACGCGCCCTTCGACGGGGATGATTCGTGCGGCGCGGTCTCTGCGGTCGTCCATTTGGGCTTCTCCATGCAATCCTCAATCGGTGCCTGCATAACGCGCGAGAAAAAACTTAGGTTCACGCGCCTTGACTCCGCTCGTCCGTGATCCCTATATCCCCGGCAGCCTGTTAGCACTCAACCAAGACGAGTGCTAACAGGTCCGAAATTGCATTCAGAAATGATGCCAAGAGGAACTTACCATGGGCTTCCGTCCCCTGCATGACCGCGTGGTCGTCCGTCGCGTCGACAGTGAAGAAAAGACCAAGGGCGGGATCATCATCCCCGATACCGCCAAGGAAAAGCCCTCCGAGGGCGTGATCGTTTCCGTGGGCCCCGGCGCCCGCGACGAGAACGGCAAGATCAATGCGCTGGACGTCAAGGCCGGCGATCGCGTGCTCTTCGGCAAGTGGAGCGGCACCGAGGTCAAGCTCAACGGCGAAGACCTGATCATCATGAAGGAATCGGACATCATGGGCGTGATCGAGGCCTAGGTCATTTGCCCAGCCGGCCTTAGCGGTCTGCAAAGGGCGGCCTTCTGCGCTTCCGGTGCTCACGTACCCAGGTACGCTCCGCTCCGGTTCTCGAAGCCCACCATTTTCGCCTCGCTCTGATCCGGCTGTTCAAACAACCTACGTTCCCCCACCCGTCCACAACTCTCTTTAAGGAGCGCCTCACATGGCCGCCAAAGAAGTAAAGTTCTCGACCGACGCCCGCGAAAAGATGCTGCGCGGCGTCAACATCCTCGCCAATGCGGTGAAGGTCACCCTCGGTCCCAAGGGCCGCAATGTCGTGATCGAAAAGTCGTTCGGTGCCCCGCGCATCACCAAGGACGGCGTCTCGGTCGCCAAGGAAATCGAACTGGAAGACAAGTTCGAGAACCTGGGCGCACAGCTGCTGCGCTCGGTCGCTTCCAAGACCAACGACATTGCCGGTGACGGCACCACCACCGCCACCGTTCTGGGCCAGGCCATCGTCGTCGAGGGCGTCAAGGCCGTCGCCGCCGGCTTCAACCCGATGGATCTCAAGCGCGGTATCGACCTGGCCGTTGCCGACGTGATCAACAGCCTCAAGGCTTCGTCCAAGAAGATCACCTCGTCGTCCGAAGTTGCCCAGGTCGGCACCATTTCGGCCAATGGCGAATCGTCCATCGGCGACATGATCGCCGAGGCGATGCAGAAGGTCGGCAACGAGGGTGTGATCACCGTCGAGGAAGCCAAGACCGCCGAGACCGAACTCGATGTCGTGGAAGGCATGCAGTTCGACCGCGGTTATCTGTCGCCCTATTTCGTGACCAATGCTGAGAAGATGACGGCGGCCCTCGAGGACCCGTACATCCTGCTGCACGAAAAGAAGCTCTCGAACCTGCAGGCCATCCTGCCGATCCTCGAGGCTGTCGTGCAGTCCCAGCGCCCGCTGCTGATCATCGCTGAAGACGTCGATGGCGAAGCCCTGCCGACCCTGGTTGTCAATCGCCTGCGCGCCGGCCTCAAGGTCGCTGCCGTCAAGGCTCCGGGCTTCGGCGACCGCCGCAAGGCCATGCTGGAAGACATTGCGGTCCTCACCGGCGGCCAGGTGATCTCGGAAGACCTCGGCATCAAGCTCGAAAACGTGACCCTGGATATGCTGGGCACTGCCAAGCGCGTCGAGATCACCAAGGAAAACACCACCATCGTCGACGGTGCTGGTACCCAGGAAGATATCCAGGCCCGCGTCGGCCAGATCAAGGCCCAGATCGAAGAGACTTCTTCGGACTACGACCGCGAAAAGCTGCAGGAACGTCTGGCCAAGCTCGCCGGTGGCGTTGCCGTCATCAAGGTCGGCGGTTCGACCGAGGTGGAAGTCAAGGAGCGCAAGGACCGCGTCGACGACGCCCTGAACGCGACCCGCGCTGCCGTTGAAGAAGGCATCGTTCCGGGTGGTGGCGTTGCCCTGCTCCGCGCTGCTGCCGCCATCAAGGCCAAGGGCGCCAATGCCGACCAGGAAGCCGGTATCTCGATCGTTCGCCGTGCCCTCCAGGAACCGGTCCGCACCATTGCCAACAATGCTGGCGCCGAAGGTTCGGTCGTCGTGGGCAAGATCCTCGAAAACCCGGCTGCCTCGTTCGGCTACAATGCCGCAACCGACGAGTATGGTGACCTGGTTGCCCTGGGCGTCATCGACCCGGTGAAGGTGGTTCGTACCGCTCTCGAAGACGCCGCTTCGGTGGCATCGCTGCTGATCACCACGGAAGCCACCATCGTGGAAGCACCGAAGGACGCAGCTCCGGCCATGCCGGGCGGCGGCGGCATGGGCGGCATGGGCGGCATGGATTTCTAGTCCATCCCACCCGACCCAGAAGACTTCGAAGATCGTTTCTTCCCAGTCACGATCTTGGTGGAAAGCCCCGGTGGAAACACCGGGGCTTTTGTTCTTTACCGCCTTGGCAGGAGGCATTTGACTCCTTCGGGGCGACAGCGGCATGCTGGCTCAAACGGAGATTTTGAGGGGGAGCTCATGCGCCTATTTGTCCTGATCCTATCGGTTCTTGCCCTGGCGCTTTCGGCCAATACCGGCGCGCTGGCGCAAAAGACCAAGACCAAGCCAAACATGCCGGCGCAGACCCAGCAGGACAGTCCGTCAGAGCCGCTCGATATCGACGCGATCCTGAATGAAGCCGATGACCTCTATTACGGCGAGAACGGGCAGCGGCAGAACTACCAGCGCGCCTTCGAGCTCTACATGACGGCGGCTGAAGCGGGCGATGCCTATGGCATGAACCGCGTCGGCTGGATGTATGACCTGGGCGAGTATGTGGCCCAGGATTATGAGGAAGCCTTTGTCTGGTACCAGCGCTCCGCAGATGCGGGCTTTCCCGCCGCCATGAACAATGTGGGCAGCATGTATCGCTATGGCGACGGTGTCGATCAGGACCTGGGCCTGGCGCTCGAATGGCTGCACCGGGCCGTGGATGCCGGCCACGCCTATGCCAATTTTGCCATTGGCGAAATGTATCTGGGTGGCGAGGGGGTGGCCAAGGACCCGGTGGAGGCGGCCTCCTGGTTCCAGCGCGCATCGGATGCGGGCGTGATCGACGGTCACTGGTCGCTGGCGCTTCGCTATCTCTATGGCGATGGCGTCGCCATGGATACGCGCAAGGCGGGGGATCTCGCCTATCTGGCGCTGGTCAATGGGCTGGAAGTGGCCCTGGAAGAATTCAAGGAAATCCGGACGGCCGACACGTCTCCCAATTTCCGCCGGCGCATCCAGGAACTGCTCAAGGCGGACGGTTTCTACACCGGTACGATCGATGGCAGCTTCGGACCGCAAACCATGCGGGCCATCGAGGCGGCCTTCGGGAGTGCTCTCTAGACCCGTCCCGTCAGGGAAAGAGGAGCAGCTTCACCGCCAGCGCTATGGATACGACCACGACGAGTGGCCGGATAACTTTTGCGCCGTAGCGGATGCCGGTGCGGGCGCCGACATAGCCGCCAATAAGTTGGCCTATCGCCATCACCACGGCGACGGGCCAGACGACACTGCCCTGCGGGATGAAGATCGCCAGGGCCGCCAGGTTGGAAATGAAATTGAGTGCCTTGGTGCTGCCTGTGGCGCGCGTCAGGCCAAGCCCGAACAGCAGCACGAAGCCGATGGTGAAGAAGGACCCGGTCCCGGGACCGAAGATGCCATCGTAAAAGCCGATGGCAAAGCCCATCAGCGGCACGAATGGGGCGAAGGGCAATCGGGCGGTGCTGTCCGCATCCGATAGCTTTGGCGCGAACAGAAAGTAGAGCGCGATAGCGATCAGCGCCACCGGCACAGCAATGGTGAGCAGGCCAGTATCGAGCTTGCTGACTGTCATGGCGCCCAGAAAGCTGCCAGCAAATGTCAGGGCAATAGCAGGGATCAGCCGGGGCAGATCGACAAAGCCGCGGCGCCAGTAAGTGAGCACGGCCATGCCGGTGCCGACGATGGACTGCATCTTGTTGGTGCCCAGGGCGGCGACCGGTGGCAGGCCGGCGGCCAGCAGCGCCGGTACGGTGATCATGCCGCCGCCGCCAGCAATGGCATCAACGAAGCCGGCCAGCATGCCGACGGCCATCAGGGCGAGGAGAATGAGCGGATCGAGCATGATTGTCTTTGCCTGAGGGCTAGGCCTGGTCGGAGCGGCGGCGGAAGTGGTCGTCGGGGACCGGCTGATCGGTCAGTCGCCGCTCGTAGATGGGGATATTGATCATCGAGGACATGAAGGCGCTCATCATCAGCTGGAAGCCGGTGACAAGGGCGGTCATGGCCAGGATGACGGCTCGCAGGGTGGCGCTCGAGGTGAGGGGACCGAAATCGCGCCGGGCCCATTCGACGACACCCCAACCCATGACGGCCAGCCCGCCCAGCATAAGCAGGATGGCAATGAGCAGGATGCGCTCCAGTGTCAGGCTTTCGAGCAAGCGGTCATAGGCCCCCGACTTCGGAATGAAGCCGTAGCGGGAGGCGAAGCGCCGGCCGATGATGGCGAAGGCAATCGACTGGGTCCCCATGATGACGCAGAGCGAAGCGACCAGGAGGGTGTGGACGCCAAAATTGACCCCACCGACATGGATGTCGCCGCGCAGCAGTTGACTGCCCACGATGAGGCCGAGCCAGAGCAGGGCCACGCCGGGATAGAGGAAGAGCCAGCGCGGGGAGAACAGCAACAGGAACCGCAGATGCCGCCAGCCATCGCGGAAGGAGCGCAGATGCGGCGGCCGCGAGCGGCCATCCTTCTTGAGCGTGGTTGGCACTTCGCGCACGTCCAACTGGCCCAATGTGGCTTTGACCACCATTTCGGAGGCGAATTCCATGCCGGTGGTGCGCAGGTTGAGGTCGAGGATGGCGTCGCGGCGGAAGCCCCGCAACCCGCAATGAAAGTCGCGGATCGGCGTCTTGAAGAAGAGGCGTCCCAAGAAGCTAAGGACCGGATTGCCAACATAGCGGTGATGCCAGGGCATGGCGCCGGGGCCAATGCCGCCAGCAAAGCGATTGCCCATGACCAGATCCGCGCCGTTGCGCAATTGCTCGACAAAGGCATCGAGGCGGGTGAAATCGTAGCTGTCATCGGCGTCGCCCATGATGACGAAACGCCCGCGCGCGGCGGCAATGCCCGTGCCGAGGGCCGCGCCATAACCGCGCTCATCGGCAGCGATGACGCGGGCGCCGAGGGCTTCGGCAATGGCCTGGGAGCCATCGGTGGAGCCATTGTCGGAGATCAGCACTTCGCCAGATATGCCGGTGCGCGCCAGGAAAGCCTGGGCCTTCTGGACACATGTGCCGAGTGTCTCCGCCTCATTGAGGCAGGGCATGAGAATAGTCAGTTCGAGCTCTTCGGCCACGACGCCCCTCGCCGCATGATTGGGCTCTTGTGCCGTGATTTGGCCGGGCGAGGCAATGGGAGCGATCAGTCGCCGCCACCGTCTCCGCCGCCATCGCCGCCATCATCGTGGGTAAGATCGGTGCTCGAGCTGCCATCCGAGCCCCGGTCACGGCGGTGCATCCCCGCATAGGCGATGACAATGGCGCCACACAGGACCAGGAAAGACACCAGCGCCATATCCATGTTAGCCCCCCAATCGACCGAGCAGCTCGTCGAGCGCGGCTCGGCGCGCCGGCGCCCAGTCCGCCGTTTTCGAGACGATGAGATTAGCCTCACTTTTGAGCATGACGCCATCCTCCAGCACGCGCAGACCATTGGCCGCCAGGGTCGAGCCTGTCGTAGTAATATCGACCACGATGTCGGCCACGCCGGAGGCGGGAGCGGCCTCGGTGGCGCCGAGGCTTTCGACGATCCGGTATTCGGCGATGCCGGCCTGGGCGAAGAACTGACGGGTGATGGTGATGTACTTGGTGGCAATGCGCAGCCAGCGGCCGTGGCGGGAGCGGAAATCGGAGGCGACATCGGCCAGGTCATGCATGTGGGTCACGTCGATCCAGGCTTCGGGCACGGCAATAACCACATCGGCATGGCCGAATTCGAGATCGCGCGCGAAGGTGACCGAGGCCGGACCGGCTTCGCTGGTCTCGTGGATGAGATCGCGGCCGGTAACGCCCAGGTCGATGCTGCCGCGAATAAGTTCGCGCGCAATCTCGGAGGCCGGGAAGAAGCGCACTGTCACATCGGGCAGGCCTTCGATGGCGCCGAGATAGGAGCGGGCGCCGCCGGGACGGGTGATGGTGAGGCCGCGCTGGGCGAACCAGTCGCGGGTCAATTCTTCAAGGCGCCCCTTGGAGGGAACGGCGAGGGTGATGGTCATTTCGGGCCGCCCTTTTGAGCATGGTCTTGTCCGAAAACCGGCTTCCACTTTTCGGGACCATGCTCGGCTTCGAGGCGATCGACCCAGAGGGCGCAGCCGGAGGCGGCAATCGGGGCGGTGGCACCGAGCCGTTCGAGCAGGCGGTCATACTGGCCGCCCGAGACGAGGATCGTGCCGCCCTGCCCGCGCATTTCGAAGACGATGCCGGTATAGTAATCGAGCCGCGGGGAGAAACTGGCGTCGAAGGTGACGCGGGCCTCGCCAAGACTGTCGAGATGGCGGCGGATGGCGCGCATTGGCGGGCCGAGGAACAGCCGATGCTTGTCAGCGAGCGCCTCGATCTGCCGCAGGGCGGTTAGGGCATCACCCTTGATGGCGAGATAGTCGCGCAGCAGTTTCAGTGTGGCGGCTGGCACATGAGCAGCATCGAGTGCCTGCTGTTCAAGATAGCGATCGGCAATCTCGGCAGGGGAGCGACCATCGGAGAGGCTCAACCCGGCCGAGACCATGCGGGCCGTGACATCCTCGATGAGGTCGTCGCGCGAGGGCTGCTCGCTGCGCGGCAAATCCGGCGCCTGTTCGAGCCGGGTCAGCAAGCGGTCCATGGCCTCGGTGTGACCGAAGCGGTGGCGGATGCGCGGGCGCCAGGCATCGGGCATGTCGGCCTGGGCGAGGAGCGCTTCAAAAAGACCCACGCCGCCCAGCTTGACCTGTGGGGTGACGCCATAGAGCGAGAGCGCGGCGCGGGCGAAGGTCAGCACCTGATCGAGCGCGATATCGCCATCGGGCTGGGCGAGAAGTTCGATGCCGGCCTGGTCGAACTCGGCCGGGCCGGTATCGCGCTGGCGAAAGATGGGACCAAGATAGGAGAAGGCTGCCGGCTCCCCTGCCCCGTCCGCAATGTAGTCGGCAACGATGGGCAGGGTGAAATCGGGCCGAAGACAATATTCGGCGCCGGTGAGATCGGTGGTCAGCAAGAGACGCCGGCCGAATTCCTCGCCCGCGAGGTCGAAATAGGGATCGGCCTTGAGCAGAAGCGGCGGGGTGGCGCGGCAGCCGCCCTGTGCTTCGACGAGGGATTCGAGCTGTGCGCGGCGATAGGCGGCGTTGGTCATCGTTGCAATCCCAAGACTGGCGGCCGCATCGCCTCCCTCCCCCTTGAGGGGAGGGACCGAGGGTGGGGGTCCATCAGTGGGCCACTGCACCACCCCCCACCCCAGCCCTCCCCCTCAAGGGGGGAGGTTGCGCAGGAACCGCTGGTCTTGGTGCACGCTCGTGTCATCCCTAGCCCTGCTCGCTCAGCAGCTTCTTAACCGCCGAGACCAGCTCATCGCGCTTGATCTCGAACTGGCCGGGGCGGGCGGCTTTCCATTCGGCATTGTCGGTGATGGCCTGGGCGGCCTGCTTGCCGGCGATCAGGTCTTTCACCTGCAGGATGCCCTGCTCGCGCTCCTGGCTGCCCTCGATGATGACGGCCGGGGAATTGCGCTTGTCCGCATAGGCGACCTGCTTGCCGAAATTCTTGGTGGAGCCCAGGAACATTTCGGCGCGGATGCCGGCCTGGCGGAGCTCGGAGACCATGGCCTGGTAGCGGGCGGTCTCGGCCTTGTCCATGACGAGGACGACGACCGGACCGGCGGGCTCGGTGGCGCCGAGATTGCCGGTGAGTTTCAGCGCATTGGCGAGGCGCGAGACGCCGATGGAGAAGCCGGTTGCGGGCACCGGCTCGCGGCGGAAGCGGGAGACGAGGCCATCATAACGGCCACCGCCGCCGACCGAGCCGAAGACCACGTCCTGGCCTTTTTCGTTCTGCACCTTGAAGGTCAGTTCGATCTCGAAGACCGGGCCGGTGTAGTATTCGAGGCCACGGACGACGGAGGGGTCGATGCGGATGCGGTCATTGTCATAGCCCGCGGCATCGAAGAGCGACCGCATCGTGCCCAATTCGGCTATGCCATCGCGGCCGGTCTGGGGCATGCCCAATGCCTCGGCAAGCGCCTCAAGTTCACCAACGGCTCGAGCATTGGTGTTCTTTTCGATCCCGTCGGCCGCGCTCATTCCCAGATAGGCGACGATTGCTCCAATCTGCTTCGCGTCTAGCCCCGCGCCCTTGGTGAAGTCGCCGCTTTCATCCTTGCGACCCTCACCCAGAAGCAGTCGAACGCCCTCGATGCCGAACTTGTCGAGCTTGTCGATGGCGCGGAGCACGGTCAGCTTCTGCTCTTCGCTAGTGACCCCGGCGGCTTCGAGCACGCCATCGAGCACCTTGCGGTTGTTGACGCGCACGACGTATTTGCCCGCCAGGCCCAGCGCGTCCATGACGTCGGCCATCATCATGCACATTTCGGCATCGGCTTCGGGGCCGGGGGCGCCGACCGTGTCGGCGTCGAACTGCATGAACTGGCGGAAGCGGCCGGGGCCAGGCTTTTCGTTGCGGAAGACATAGCCCTGCCGATAGGAGCGATAGGGCTTGGGCAGGGTCTCGAAATTTTCGGCAAAGAAGCGGGCGAGCGGCGCGGTAAGGTCATAGCGCAGGCTCATCCACTGCTCGTCATCGTCCTGCAGCGAGAAGACGCCGGCATTGGGCCGGTCAGTGTCGGGCAGGAACTTGCCCAGCGTCTCGGTATACTCGAAGAGCGGGGTTTCGACCGGGTCGAAGCCATAGCGCTCATACACAGCCTTGATCTTCTCGATCATGGCGCCGACGACGGCGATCTCGCCCGGCGTGCGGTCTTCGAAACCACGCGGCAGGCGGGGCGTGATGAGCTTGGTCTTTTCGGTCATTGGGAGGCCCCAGGAAAGTCGGCCCGTTGTTAGACGATCAGGGCCGGAGAGACAATGGCGGGATGCTTGTGGAACCTACAGGTTCGCAGCGCGAACGTGTCCGTCCTCGGGCGTGACCCGAGGACCTGCTGCCTCTGGCGCGAAACTGGAATTGTTGATGGTGGCCCTCGGATCAAGTCCGAGGGCGGTTCGGTGGGCTTGAGGCGCTTTGGGAGGCAGCCGGGGGCGGACCCCGGCTGCCTTTCTCACTCACGGGCCGCCCCGGTCGGGCGGCTCCAATCGGAAGTTGTGCAGGTCGATACCGGTCCAATGGACGGCGTCGTCTGCTTCAGGCAGGCCGACATCCTTGCGCAAGTAGGCGGGGACGTCGGAGTAGCGGACCGGCCGCTGCGACCACCAGGCACTGATGGCGCTGAGCACGACAGGGACGAGGCCCCGCTGCTGCACGGCGTCGGCGATGGAGAATTCAAGGCGCAGCACGACGCTGCGCTCATTGAGCACGTTCGAAGACATTGCGGTTTCCGACGGACAGCTCCGCCGGCCTCTAATGTTGAAGTTTGGGAGAAAGGCGGAATCCGGACGCAAGACGACCCGGTTTCAGCATTTCAGGTTGGGGGTTGAAGGTTCACAGGCCGAAAACTGGCCGCAGAAGCATCAGGGGTGCGAGGGTTAACCTCGGACGCAGTGATGGAGAGTGGGCCCCGAGTGGCGGACGGTCAGTGCATTCATGAGACGCCTCCCTCGGCTGGCTTTGCGAACAATGTGCTGATAGCTCACGATTCTGTGAGCCGCAACCCCGGGATGAGACAGCTTGTCGCAGCGGGGGAGCAGTGTTGCATCGCTGCCACGCCCCTGCCCCTGACCCTCACCGTATTTGCCCCAATTGTCCGGCCGCGCCGAGCCGTCAGAATGGCCAGTAGCGAGAGGGCCGGGGGACATGAGCTTTCCAGAGCGAATGCGGGCGCTGGTGGTCGACGACAATGTCCATGCCCGGGCCATCGGCATGCTGAGTCTGCGCAGGGTGGGTGTCGGCCTCGTCGATGAAGCGGGTGACGGGGCAGAGGCGATCCTGAAACTGCTCGGCGCGCCATACAGTCTGGTGCTGATGGACTGGTACATGCCCGAGGTCAGCGGCGCCGGGCTGCTGCGGGTGCTCCGTGACCAGCGCTTCGGGCCAGCCTCGCAGACGCCGGTCATCGTGATGACCGGTTATCCTTCCGAGACCTGCATGGCGCAGGCCCGCGCCCTTGGCATAATCGAAATCCTGCCCAAGCCCTTTTCCATCGAGCAACTGTCGGCGGCATTGGGCCGCGTGCTTGCGCCGCAGGGGCACGACAATGTCGCCTATGTCTAGGCGGCATAAAGGAAGCGTTCACCCTGCGTCCGCACCAAGGGTTAACCACGCGGCTTGACCTCTCTTTTGCCCTTCTGCGGGACAATTGGCCAAAGCATTTTGGGAATGCAGGCCATGACCGTCCGACTGTCACCAATTCTGGCTGCCATGCTGGCAGTTGCCTCGATTCTGCCGGCGCAGGCCGAAGCGACACGGCCCGGCTGGCGGTTCGCGCCGCCGCCAGGCGTCACCGTGACCGACAGCCGGCCGCGCCACGCGCTGGCGCTCGAGGCCAATCCCTATGTGTCGCCAATCTACCTGCGGCAGGTGGTGCCCTATGCGACGGCCGAGCGCAGCGGCACGATCGTGGTCGATACGCGCCAGCACTTCCTCTATTTCGTGCTCGGTGACGGCCGTGCGCTGCGCTATGGCATCGGGGTGGCCCGCGATGGCTTCGAGTGGAGCGGCACGCACCGGATTACCCGCAAGGCGGAATGGCCGGGCTGGACGCCTCCAGCCGAAATGCGCAAGCGCCAGCCCAACCTGCCCGCCTATATGGAAGGCGGTCCCAACAATCCCCTGGGCGCGCGGGCGCTCTATATCGGCTCGACGCTCTATCGCATCCACGGCACGACCGAGCCGTGGTCGATCGGCCAGAACGTGTCCTCGGGCTGCATCCGCATGACCAATGCCGACGTGATCGACCTCTATGGACGCGTGCAATTGAACACCAAGGTGGTTGTTCTTTCCTAAGGAGTTTGCGCGACAGTCCCGTCTCCCCGGCCGGGGCTGAACCAGATCCAGGTGTGCCATGTCCCCACTCGCGTCCTTGCTGCGGCGGTTTGCCAAAGACGAAAGCGGCGTCTTCGCCGTGCTCTTCGGGCTCATGGCCATCGTGCTCATCGCCCTCGGGGGCGCGACCGTGGACTATGTGACGCTGGAACAAACCCGTCAGCGGGCACAGGTGGCGCTCGATGCTGCTGCTTTGGCACTGCAGCCGGAGATCTATTCCAAGACCGAGGCACAATTGCAGGCGCTCGCCGAGGCATTGATGTTGGAGCGGATCGGCAGCGAGCGGATAGATGCAGAAGTCATCCGGGTGACCAAGGACGAAGCTCTCGGCTCTCTCTACCTTGAGGCCGGGATGAATATGCCCACGATGTTCGTATCGCTGGTGGGCGTGCAGAGCCTGGGCGCCCGCATCTTCTCGGAGGCTGTTCATGGCACCACCGATCTCGAAGTCGCGGTGGCGCTCGATCTCTCCGGGTCAATGGCGCAGGCCATCCCGGATGGGAATGGCGGCACAACGACCAAGATTGCGTCCCTGCGAACGGCGCTTCATCAGCTTATCGACCTTTTGGTGCAGGACGAACAGACGCCAACCTATTCAAAAATGGCGTTGGTTCCCTACTCCCAGGCCGTCAATGTCGGATCGTATGCGAATACCGTCCGGGGGCCTATAGTCCAGCCAACTGCAATCAGCAATATCACCTGGTCTTCGAGCCCGGAGCGGACCATTACCGGCGCCACGCAGGCCAATCCCGTGGTTATCACGGCCAGTAATCACGGCTTTTCCAACGGTGACACCGTCTATATTTCGGGCACCGGCGGGACGATGTCGCAGATTAACAACCGCATCTTCACCGTATCGAACGTCAACACCAATACATTCCGGCTCAATTCCGGCGGCTCGGGCGTCAACGGGACCGGCTACAGCGCCTATTCGGGCAATCAGGGGCGCGTGACCAGGTGCCTAGTGGCCACATGCGAGCTGGTCGTGACCTCGAACAATCATGGACTCAGCGCCGGCGCCGACGCCTATATCAGCGGTGTGGTGGGGATGAACTCATTTCCGAGTCCGGGCAATTCCACGAGCAATTCGTTCACGCGGTACAACAACAATCCGGCCTTCGATAATACCAATTTCAACTGGATCAATAACAACCCCAGTGACGTGGAATACAGGTTCCTGGTCTGGACCATCGGCGCCGTGACCGCCAACACATTCGTGCTGCCCGGTACGCCGCGGACCAACGGCAAGAACTACGGCACCTATTCATCGGGAGGAACCGTCGCCTGCGTGATTGCGGGATGCTCGCACTACCTGTTCACCAATCCTTACAGCAACACTGGCTGGTATGGCGCCAATGCAGCCAATACGTCCAAACGCCGCCATGCGATCAGCACCTGCGTGACCGAACGGGATACCAACAACGCCACGGACACCTCCTACCTGACGACGCCCGTTGGCAGAAACTATGCCGCTTCAAACAATCCCTGCATCATCGATACAATCCTGCCGCTCACCGCGACCAAGGGTGCGAACGTTCCTTCCAATGTGGACAAGAGCACGCTGCACGGCGTTGCCAATACCCTGGCAGCCAGCGGTTCAACAGGCGGACAAATAGGCGTAGCCTGGGCCTGGTATCTCTTGTCGCCCAACTTCAACGGACCATGGCCCGCCGCCAGCAGACCGGCAATGAACGGGACCACGCCCCCGGTGGTCAAGGCACTGGTGATCATGACCGATGGCGAATATAACTCGATCTACAGGAACGGCGTCATTGCCCAGAACTCGACATCGGGCAGCGGCGATACCAATAGCATGATCGGGCAAAACGCTGCTAACGGCTCTTCATATGAGCAAACGGCGAGACTTTGTTCGGGCATCAAGGCGGCAGGCATCACTGTCTATACGGTTGGCCTTGCGATCGATGACAAGCCCGTGGCGCAGGAGCTTATGCGGAACTGTGCCAGCGATCCTGGAAAGGCCTATGTTGCCGGCTCGGGGCAAGCGCTTTCAGCGGTCTTCGCCGACATTGCCGGCCAACTCTCCAACCTTCGTCTGGCGCGGTGAAGGGTGGGTGGTACCGCCTCTCCGGATTGAACGGAGGACCTCTAGATCCACAATCTAGCGCTCTAACCAACTGAGCTAAGGCGGCAGGACCCGCATCGGTTTGCCGGCCAGTGGCCGGGCTCCGAAAGCGGGCGGAACATAGGTCGAGATGCTTCATATGACAAGCACCGATTTTGAGCTGTGGACAGCGCCAGGTTTTGGGGGCCTGAGGGGCATTTCCGGCACGGCTTGTGACCAATCCTTAGGAAAGGGCACTTAACCATGGAACGCAATGCAGCCCCCTGCTGCATGGGCCGGGCTGGATTCAGCCGCGCCGTGCCTATATTGAAGAACACTTAAGGAACTTCGGACGTTTGTGCCGAAATGGCACGAACCAACGCAGTCGCGACCACACAAAGGCAGTCCATGGATGACCGCTGGAACATTTTGCCGGATGCGCGCCGCGTGCAGCAGCATGAGGACGATTCGCGCCCGGCATGGTTGTGGTCCCATGATGGTCAGACGCTGATCTGGTCCAATGCCGCGGCGTCGCTGTTTGGCGCCAAGCTCAAGAAACATGGCCTCAAACGGGCCGAGCCCGCCGTGCCCATCAAGGGGCAGGTGGCGCGGATCATCCGCCTCGGCTCGACCGGCCGGAGCAGCCTGGCACGCATCCAGTTCCTGGCCGGTGAAAAGCCGGTCTCGGCGACCTGTGCCACGACGCCCCTTTCGATCGAAGGCGGCGATGCCGTGCTGCTGATCGTGGGCGTCGACCCGATTGGTGCGGACATCCTGGCTGCGGCCGGCGAGCGGGCGCTGCCACTGGCCATCGAGACGGACACGCCGGCGGAGGAACCGGCGCCAACCATGGCGGCCGGGGAACCGGACACTGTGGACACGGATGCTATGGCGGAGGACGCCCCTGCCGCCGCTGTGATCGAAGCTGACGAAGCCTATGCGCATGAGCTGCAAAGCTGGCGCGATGTGGATGCGGAAACCGCCTATGAACCGCCTCCCGGGCAAGCACATGTGGCGACCGACGACCGGCCGGAAGACTGGGTCGCGGCGCTGAGCGACGCGCCCGAGGCCTCTGGCGGGGATGAAGCGGCTGCGGCTGCTGACAAGCACGAAGCGAACGAGCCGCTTCCCTTGGTTGAGAGCGCCGCTTCGGACACTGCAGCCGAGCCACAAGGTTCCGCGGACGCGGACGGAACTGATGCCGCCCCAGTCGAAGCCGGTATGGAAGACGTGTCGCGGCGCCTCAGCGATCTGGTCGAGCGGCTGGCCGCCGATGACGCCCTTTATGCCCCGCTGACCGAGGAAGACGACGCCCTTCCGGTGCCCGCCGCGGCGGAGCCCGAAGTGGACGACGAGGCCGAACAGGCGGCGCCTGCAAAACTCTACACGATAACCGGGCGTGGATTTGTTCCGCTCGCCCCCCCGACCGAGGACATGGCGAGCGCCCCCGCAGGCGCGGCACCAAAAGGCGAGCCCATGCCGGTCGAGGCCGCAGCCGATGTCGATCCGGAAGCGGTCGAGCGGGTGTCGCGGTACAATTTCGACGAGCTGTCGCGCATCCTGACCGACCGGATCGGGGAGCGGAAGCCACAGCCATCTGATAGCCCCGCCACCGAACAGCTGCCGGTGGTCCCCGGCAACGGGACCGGGTCGGGCGCGCTGGTCAATCTGGGTGGCGAAACGCTGGTGCTCAACCGCTTGCCATTGGGCATCCTGGTGTTCCGGGACCAGCAGGTGCTGTTCGCCAATCGGGCCATTACCGAAATGATCGGCTATGAGTCGGTGGAGAGCCTGAGGCTGGCCGGTCTTGGCGCCATCTTCCCGGTCATGGGACCCGAAGGTCAGGAAGCCGGGCCGGTCAATCATCTGGTGCAACAGGACGGTACGCTGGTGCCGGTGACGGCGCGGCTGCAATCGATCTCCTGGCAGGGACGTCCCGCCCTGATGCTTTCGGCCAGCACGACCGAAGTGCGAACCGGCCATGAAGAGGCCGTGAAGGCCTTTGCCCAGGCCTTTGCCGACATTCGCGGCGACGGCTTCATCGAGGCCAGCCGCAATGGCATGGTCAGCGCCGCCAATGCCCCTGCCCTGACGCTCTTGGGCAATGGCAGGCCGCTCGTCGGGCGAACGCTGGCGTCGCTAGTGGGCGAGGACGATGGGGTGGCGCTGCGCGGCTTCCTCGAACGTCCGGCGCGCTTTGCCGAAACGGCGCGGCCTTGCCTGACGTTGCGCGCCGCGGACGGACGGTCTGACCTCCTCCTGTTCGCCCTTGGCCAGGCCGGCGTGATCTCGGGCTACTTCGCCCTGGTCAATGCCCGCCAGACCTCGCCCGCGCGGCTTGGCGGACCGGTCGATATCGACCCGGCCCTTTTGGCGCGGATCAGCCGTGGCGTCAGGCGCCCCCTCAACACGGTTATCGGCTTTTCCGACATCATCCGCTCCAAGGCCTTCGGCGCATTGGAGAACGAACGCTATGCCGCCTATGCCGACGATATTTCGCAGGCCGGGCAGGAAATTGCGGCGCTGGTGGACGAACTGGATGACTATGCGCGGTTGCGGGACGGGCGCTACCTGCCGCAGCGGGCGAGCCTCGACCTCACGGATCTGCTCGAGCAGTGCGTGCTGCGCATCCGCGGCCAGGCCAATGGCGCCCGGGTCATCGTGCGCAATGCCATTTCCGAACGGCTGCCCCGCGTAACGGCCGACCGTGCCTCGCTGGCGCAGGCGGTTCTGAACCTGCTCGCCAGCGCCATCGACCAGACGCCAGTGGGCGGCGCCGTGGTGATCTCGGCGCAGCGGCATGACGATGGCTCGATCGCCATTCAGGTGCGCGACGGCTCGGCACATGCGGTGGACATGGCGGAGCGCTTCGTGGTGTTCCGCGATGGCGTGGGACGAAATGGCCAGATGCTGGCGCCGGTCCGCTCGAGCGTCGGGCTGGCGCTGACGCGCTCGCTGCTGGCGGTCAACGCGGTTTCGCTCGCGGTTGACCCTGCGGGCGCCGAGGGCATGCTGTTCACGCTGCGCATTCCGGCCGATCTGGTCGATGACCGTCCAGTGGCACAAGAAGCCGAATAAAGACTGGCTGCGCATCGTCTTAGCCTTGGCTATAAGAGGCAGAGGCGTCCTGGGCGCCGTTGGAGGAAACCACGATGCACGCATGCAAGTCCCTCGCACCGGCCATTCTCGGTCTCCTGCTGGCTACGGGTGCCGCCCTGGCCCAGCCGACGGAGATTCGCATCGGCGTGGCGCTGGAACCCCCTGCCCTCGACCCGACGGCAGGCGCCGCGGAAGCTATCGACGTGGTGGTCTACCAGAACATTTTTGAGGGGTTGGTGCGTATCGACCAGACCGGCGCCGTGCAGCCGGGGCTGGCGGAAAGCTGGACCATTTCTGACGATGGACTCACCTATCGCTTCGCCCTCCATGATGGGGTCACCTTCCATGACGGAACGAGCTTTGACGCGGAGGACGTGAAGTTCACCTTCGAGCGTCTTCTGGCCGAGGATAGCGTGAATGCGCAGAAGGCGCTCTATGAGCCGATTTCGGCGGTGACCGTGGTCGACTCGGCAACGGTGGAATTCACCCTCAGCCGGCCGGATGGCCTCTTCCTGTTCAACATGGGCCGGGGCGATGCGGTGATCGTGGCGCCGGAAAGCGCCGCGAACAATGGCGCCGAGCCCATCGGAACCGGCCCCTTTGCCTTTGTGCAATGGGACCGTGGCAGCCGCGTGGTGCTGGAGCAGTATGGCCCCTATTGGGGAGAAAAGCCGGCCCTGACCAAGGCGACCTATCTCTTTATTGGCGACACCGCCACCATGACCAATGCGCTGCTGGCCGGCGATGTCGACGGCACCAACAATTTCGCGCCCGAAGCCATTGCCGTGTTCGAAGGGAATCCTCAATTCAAGGTGCTGGTGGGCTCGACCGAGGGCGAAACCATTCTCTCGACCAATAACCGACATGCACCCTTCGACGATCTCAAGGTGCGCCAGGCCATGGCGCATGCGCTGGACCGGCAGGAAATCATCGAGGGCGCGACCTATGGCTATGGCGTGCCCATTGGCACGCATTTTGCTCCGCATCATCCCTACTATCTCGATCTGACCGCGACCTATCCGCGTGACGTGGAGAAGGCCAGGGCATTGCTGGCCGAGGCGGGTTATCCGGACGGGTTTTCGGCGACGCTGAAACTGCCGCCGGTGGCCTATGCGCGGCTCTCGGGCCAGATCATCGCCAGCCAGTTTGCCGAGGCAGGCATCAAGCTCGAACTGATCAACATGGAATGGGCACAGTGGCTCGAAGACGTCTTTGCCAACAAGGACTTCGACCTGACCATCATCAGCCATGTCGAGCCGTTCGATATTGGCATCTATGCCAACCCCGACTACTACTTCGGCTATGACAATGCCGAAGTGCAGTCGCTCAACGAGACGCTCAACGCCACGACCGACGAGGCCGAGCGCAAGCGGCTGGCGCAGCAGATGCAGACCATCATCGCCCAGGATGCCGTCAACGGGTATCTGTTCGAGCTGGCCCAGACGGGCGTGTGGAACGCCAAGCTCGAGGGCATGTGGACGGACGCGCCCATCGAGGGTGTGGTGCTGCGGGATATCCGCTGGGTGGAGTGAGCGCCTCCGGCGGCCACCAAATGTCTACACGAATGCAGCGCCGCCCTCGGACTTGATCCGAGGGCCACTTGAGGCTGGCGCCATTGGCGAATGGCCCTCGGATCAAGTCCGAGGGCGGCTCCGTGCACATTCGGGCGATGCCGCATGACCCTCTTCCTTATCCGCCGTTTCCTCGGGTTTGCCGTCACACTCTTCATGGCGGCGTTGATCATCTTCCTGCTACTCGATCTTCTGCCGGGCGATCCGGCCCGGTTCATTCTGGGCATCAATGCCACGCCGGAAGCGGTCGCGGCCCTGCGCGCGCAGATGGGGCTCGACGCGCCGGCACACGAGCGGTTCCTGAGCTGGGTGCTGGGCATGCTGGGTGGAGATTTTGGGCAGTCGCATACCCAGCGCCTGCCGGTGGCGGCGCTGATCGGCGAGCGCATGGCCGTAACCCTGCCGCTCTCGCTCATCGCCATGGTGGTGTCGGTGGTGATCGGCCTGCCAATCGGCATTTACGCGGCCATGCGGCGCGGCAAGGCGACCGATACTGCTTTGATGGTGCTGGCGCAGACCGGCGTGGCCATACCCAATTTCTGGTTCGGCATGCTGCTGACGCTGCTGTTCGCGGTGACCTTGCGCTGGCTGCCGACGGGTGGCTTCGTGCCTTGGCAAGAGGATCCGCTGGCGGCCTTGCGCGGCCTTGTCCTGCCCGGCCTGGCACTGGCGCTGCCGCAGGCGTCGATCCTGGCGCGGGTGATGCGGACTGCGCTGGTCGATGTGACCGGCCAGGATTTCATCCGGACAGCGCGGGCCAAGGGGATGACCCGTGACGAGGCGATCTGGCGCCACGGCGTGCGCAATGCGCTGCTGCCAGTGCTGACCATATTGGGGCTACAGTTTGCCTACCTTGTTGCTGGCACCATCATCGTCGAAAATGTCTTCTACTTGCCGGGCCTGGGACGGCTGATCTTTTCCGCCATTTCCGAGCGCGACCTAGTGCTGGTGCGTGGCGCAACCATCGTGCTGGTGCTGGTGACCGCCGCCACGATGCTGGTGGTTGACCTCTGCTATGCGCTCGTCGATCCGCGCCTGAGGGGGCGGAAAGCATGATCGGGCGCACGTGGGAAGGTCATCCCGGCCTAGTCATTGGCCTTGCCGCCACCGCGATCTTCGCCCTCATGGGCCTTGTCTCCCTTTGGTGGACGCCCTACCCCATCGAACAGATTGCCATTGCCCGGCGCTTCGCCGGCCCGGGTTGGCCCCATTGGCTGGGGACCGACCATCTCGGGCGCGACATGCTCTCGCTGGTGATGAGCGGCACCCTGACCAGCTTCGTCGTTGCTTCGCTGGGGGTGCTGATCGGCGTCGGCATTGGCGTGCCGATGGGCCTGGCCGCCGTCGCCTGGGGCGGGCCGGTCGAGTGGCTGGTGCTGCGCATTTCGGACCTGACCTTCGCCTTCCCGGCGGTGATTGTCGCCATCCTGATCGCCACCCTGGCGGGGCCGGGCGAGAGCAATGCGGTCATTGCCATTGGCGTGTTCAACATTCCGGTCTTTGCCCGGGTGGCGCGCGGCGGATCACTGGCCATCGCCACCCAGGATTTCGTCGCCGCAGCGCGGCTGGCGGGCCTCACCAATACGGTCATCGCCGTCCGCCACCTGCTGCCCAACATCATGAGCCTGCTGATCGTGCAAGGAACGATCCAGCTGTCGCTGGGCATCCTTGCCGAAGCAGGCCTCAGCTACATCGGTCTGGGCACCCAGCCGCCGGCAACGAGTCTGGGGCTGATGCTGCGCGATGCGCAGAGCTTGTTCCTGCTGCATCCGTGGCTAAGCCTGGTGCCGGGTCTCATGATCGTGCTCATCGTCATCGCACTCAACATCGCCGGCGACGGATTGCGCGACGCCATGGATCCCCGTCTCAAGCGCGAAGGGATGGCCCATGGCGCTGGTTGAGATCGAGCGGCTGAGCATCAGCTTTGGCGGGCGCGCGGCGGTTTCTGACCTGTCGCTCACCATCAAACGTGGCGATCGCTTCGGCATTATCGGGGAGAGCGGCTCGGGCAAGTCGCTGACAGCGCTGGCCATTGCCGGCCTGCTGCCCGAAACCGCGCAGGTGTCGGGCAACATCCGCTTCGATGGCAGCCCGCTGCCCACCAGTGAGGCTGCCATGGCACGGTTGCGGGGCAAACGCATCGGCATGGTGTTCCAGGAGCCGATGACGGCGCTCAATCCGCTGATGACCGTGGGCGAACAGATCGAGGAAGCGATTGCGCTGGCGGGGGTGGCCGACACGGCAGCGGTTGTTCTGACAGACCTGCTGGGCGAAGTGGGTCTCGAACCTTCCCATGCGGGACGCTTTCCGCATCAGCTGTCCGGTGGGCAGAGGCAGCGGGCGATGATCGCCATGGCACTGGCCAGCCAGCCGGAGCTGATGATTGCCGATGAGCCGACATCGGCGCTCGATGTGATCACGCAAAGGACAGTGCTCGACCTCATCGTGGAGATCTGCACCAGGCGACACATGACGCTTCTCTTCATCAGCCACGACTTGCGGGCCGTGGCGGCGCTGTGCTCGCATGTGGCGGTCATGCAGGCAGGCCGGATCGTCGAACAGGGGGGAACAAAGGACCTGATCGCGGCGCCGAAGGCAGATTATACGCGCCGGTTGCTGGCGGCGACCCGCATGGGCAAGTTCACCAATCCGGCGCGGGCGCCGGGACCACCGCTGCTCCGGGTCGAGGCGGTGAGCCGCGTCTATCGGCAGGGTGGATTCTGGCTTTGGCGCGATCCGCCGGTCAAGGCGGTGACCGATGTGAGCTTCAGCGTCGACGGCGGGGAATGCGTGGCGCTGGTCGGGCCTTCTGGCTGTGGCAAGACCACGCTCGGACGAATGATCGTGGGCCTCGACAGCGCCAGCGCCGGTCAAATGCAGCTGGACGGCATAGCCTATCGTGGGCACGACCTGCCGCCGCTGCTGCGCGCCGGACTGTCGCTGGTCTTCCAGGACCCGTTCAGCAGCTTTGATCCGCGTATGCGTATCGGGCAATCGCTGGCCGAGCCCCTGCATCTCCTGGGCCACATGCCGAGTACGGAGCGCGAGAGGCGGCTAAGGGACGCTATCGAGGATGTTGGCCTGGAAGCGTCCATGCTGGCGCGCTTTCCGCACGAATTTTCGGGCGGGCAGCGACAGCGCCTCGCCATTGCACGGGCGCTGGTGACGCGGCCGCGCCTTCTGGTGCTGGACGAGCCGGTTTCGGCTCTCGACGTGTCATTGCGTGGCGACGTGCTGGCCCTGCTTGCCCGGCTGCGGGCCGAGCACGGATTGAGCTATCTGATCATCAGCCATGACCTCGACATGGTTGCGGCCATGGCCGACCGGGTCTTGGTGATGGAGGCGGGGCGGATCGTCGAGGAGGGCGCGCCAGACCAGCTCTTTGCGGCGCCGCAGCACCGGCTGACCAGAGCGCTGATGGCAGCCCGGCTTCCCGAGGTCGCCTAGTCTTTCCGGTGCAGCCGATAGAGCAGGACGGCGGTCTGGGCGATGATCTCGGGCATGGCTTCCAGGGTCGCATCGTATTGCGCCCAGTCTTCCTCGCTGGCTGTATCATCAGGGTGGTAGTCGGGATCGGAGAGCATCAAGGCCGTTGCCAGACCCACGGCCGCCTCGCCACGGGCATCGTTGCCGGTATCGCGCAACAAGGCGTCCCAGGCGTCGAAACGGAGGATCATCGCCTGCTGGAACCCTGAAACCCAGGCCTGCCAGATGATTTCGTCACTGTCGTCATCAACCTCGTAGAGGGGTCCATATTCGCCGGCGGCCAGTTCTGCCTCGATTTCGGCAAGGCGCGCATCGACCAGGGCCTCGAGGCCACGGTAGAGGGGTTTGAGCACGCCGCGTTCGTCGGCGGCCCAGTCAAAGGGCCAGAATTCGTGCTTTGCCACCGGTGAGGGGCTGACGGCAATGGCGCAGAGGAAGCCGTCCAGCTCGGTGAGCAGCATGGCTTCGTCATCGCCGCCCTCGAGCACCTCTTCAAGGCGCAACAGGGATTCGGGCAGTTCTGTGTATTCGGACATGATGGTCGGGCTCACGCGCTTGCAGGGCCCGACCATACACCGGTTCAGCGTGTATTGTGCAACAGGCCCTGGAAGGCGCGGAAGCTGGACTTGGGTGTGCGCTGCTGGGTCTGGTAGTCGACATGCACAAGGCCGAAGCGCTTGTTGTAGCCCTCCGCCCATTCGTAATTGTCCAGCAGCGACCAGGCGAAATAGCCGCGCACATCGGCCCCGGCCTGGCGCGCCGCCAGCACCGCCTTGAGATGATCCTCATAGTATTTCACCCGGCGCGGGTCGTTGTCGCCCTCGACCTCGGCCATGCCGTTCTCGGTGACGTAGATCGGCAGCATGGTATATTCGGTGGCGACCCGGACCAGCAGGTCGGAAAGACCCTTGGGGTAGATCTCCCAGCCGATATCGGTCTTTTCGAGCGGCCCCTTGACCTGTTCGGCGGGACGGCCCGGCTCGGAGGAGGCCTTGTAGAGGCCGCGGGTATAGTAGTTGATGCCCAGCCAGTCGAGCGGACGGGAAACGACCGCCATGTCGTCCCGATAATTGGCCGGCAGGTAAGGTTCGAGCCAGTCGGTCATTACCGACGGGTATTCGCCCTTGAGCACGCCACCCAGATACCAGCGATTGAAAAGGGCATCGCCAAAGTCGCAGGCCTTCTTGTCCTCTTCGCTGTCGGTCGCCGGCTCGGACTTTTCGAGATTGAGCACGATGCCGAGGTTCTTCGTCCCGGCGGCGCGCAGGGCGTCGATGGCAGTGCCATGGGCGAAAAGCACGTGGTGCATGGCGCGCGCCGCGGCGCGCAGGTCACGATAGCCCGGGGCATGGATGCCGAGGAAATGACTGAGGAAGGCCACGCACCAGGGCTCGTTGATGGTGGCAGTGGCCTCAAGCCGGTCGCCGAACTTGTTGGCCACCAGGGTCGCGTAGTCTGCGAACCAGTTGGCGATGTCGCGGTTCATCCAGCCGCCGCGATCCTGCAGGGTCGAGGGCAGGTCCCAGTGATATAGCGTGGCATAGGGCTTGATACCGCGTTCGAGCATGCCGTCGATCAGGCGGTCATAATAGTCAATACCGGCTTGGTTGGCGGCGCCGGTACCTTCGGGAATCAGGCGCGGCCAGGCGAAGGAGAAGCGATAAGCACCAAAACCGCCGTCGCGGATCAGATCGAGATCAGCGGGCCAGAGTTCGTAGTGATTGCAGGCGTTGAGCCCGGTGTCCCCATTGTGGACATTGCCCGGCGTGGCCGAAAACGTATCCCAGATTGAGGAGCCGCGGCCATCGCGCTGCCCGCCTTCGATCTGGTAGGCGGCCGTGGCAACGCCAAAGGTAAAGTCGGGACCGAAATCCCGGCGGTCAAACGAGAACATATCCCCTCCAAGCGGCCTTCGGGCCTTGAATAGCCCGGATAACATTGGCCGCGGAGGTTATGCAATCGATTTCAGCAATCGATACAAACGAGTGGGAGGGTCAAAAACCGAGGTGTCGGCGAATCTGTCTGTCCACCTGCTGCATCACCTCGTGCGAAAGGCGACCAATTCGATCCGCGGAGCTCGATTCAATCGTGGCGATCTTGGCGGTACGGATGCGAGAGGGGGCCGGCAGGCCGAATTGCGCAAAGTCCCCCGCCAGGGAGACATCGCCGGGCCATTCCCGGTTTTCGGCACTGGTCACCATTACGACCCAAAGCAGAGGTGTGCCCTCACTAAACTGGCCAGACGAGACAACGATGGCCGGTCTACGCTGCCGGACGGGACGATTGGTGTGGGGGAAGGGAACGCGAACGACGTCGCCACGCTCAAAGCTCGGCATAGGCGCGCCGATCAGCATCGCTATCCCATTCCGTGAACGTTCCGAACGGGTCGTCGGACACTTCCCCGGAAGCACGCGTCAGGATCACTCGGCCATCCTCGATCACGTAGGCAATTTCATCGCCTTCGCGCAAACGCAGCGCGGTGCGAACGGCCTGAGGAATTGTGGTCTGGGCCTTGCTGGACAATTTGCTTGTGATCATCGCACACCTCACCGCAAATGTAAGGAAAATCCTTTCCTACCGCAAGGTGGCGACGAGCCTTCGTGCAATCGTCCGGTACGCCTTCGCTTCCGCACCGTTCGGGGCAGCGGCCACGGGGGGCGTGCCGGCATCCGAACCTTCCCGGATCGACATGACCAGGGGGATCGGCCCGAGGAAGGGGATGTCGAGCCTCTCCGCCGCCTTCTCGGCCCCGCCGGTGCCAAAGATGTCGTAGCGGTTGCCGGTATCCGGGGCGATGAAATAGCTCATGTTTTCGACGAGGCCCAGCACCGGCACGGACATGCGGCGGAGCATGTCGATGGCCTTCTGGGCATCGATCAGCGCCAGGTCCTGCGGGGTCGAGACGATGACTACGCCATCGACCACGGTCTGCTGGAAGAGGGCGATATGGATATCACCCGTGCCGGGCGGCAGGTCGATGATCAGAACGTCCAGACTTCCCCAATCGGTTTCTCGCAGGAGCTGGCGAAGGCCCGATGTCGCCATGGGGCCGCGCCAGACCACGGCCTGGCCGGGGACAAGCATCAATCCAATGGACATGACCTTCAAACCGAAGGCCTCATGCGGCGTGAAGATGCCATCATCGCGAATAGTCGGCCTACCTTCGATACCGAGCAGCTTCGGTACTGACGGACCATAGAGATCGGCATCGAGAACGCCGACCTTGAGCCCTTCGATGGCGAGTGCCAGCGCGATGTTGACGGCGGTGGTCGATTTACCCACGCCCCCCTTGCCCGAGCCCACGGCGATGATGCGCTTGACGCCATTGACGCGAGTCTTGCCCTGCGGCTGGGCACCGCCATGACCGAATTTGGGCGTATTGGACTTTTCCGCCGTCAGCGAGACCATGACCTTGCGGGCGCCGCCCACGGTCTGAGCAGCCTTCTGCGCGGCCTCGCGAGCCGGACCAAAGGCGGCTTCCATGCCGGGGGCGACGGCGATGGCGAAGGCAATCGCGCCGGGGGTGACGATGATGTCCGAAAGACCTCCGTAGGTCGCCAAATCGCCGCCGCCGGGGATTTCCACATCGGCAAGAGCAGCTTTGATCTGGGCAGCGAGGTCGGTATCGGCCATTCGGCTTGTTGAGCGCAGGTGCGCCACAACTCCAATGTCTTGCCGGCGCAGGCCGGCACCCATCCTGAAGTCTATCCCCACGCGCGCATCTCAGGATGGGCCCCGGCCTGCGCCGGGGTGACATCGCGTGCGTGGGGACGTTCGTGTCCCTAGAGCATTTCTCGTTCTGATGGAATCAGAACGAGAGCTCTACTTCTTTGATTTGTCACGCTTTCAAACCGCAAAAGTGGTGTCCACTTTTGCTGAAAGCGCTCTAGAGGATCGACTGGCCGGTGGCCTTCCAATCCTTGAGGAAGCCTTCGATGCCTTTGTCGGTCAGCGGGTGCAGGGCCAGCTTCTTGATCACGTCGGGCGGGATGGTGGCCACGTCGGCGCCGGCGAGGGCCGCCTGCGTCACGTGGTTGGCCGAACGGATCGAGGCCGCCAGGATCTGGGTCTCGAACTGGTAGTTGTCGTAGATCTGGCGGATGTTCTCGATCAGCTCCATGCCGTCGAGATTGATGTCGTCGAGGCGGCCGATGAAGGGCGAGATATAGGTCGCGCCGGCCTTGGCCGCGAGCAGCGCCTGATTGGCCGAGAAGCAGAGCGTGACGTTGGTATGAATGCCCGCGTCCTTGAAGTGCTTGGTGGCCTTGAGGCCATTGAGCGTCAGCGGCAGCTTGATGACGACATTCTTGGCGATCTTGGCGAGGTGCTCGCCCTCGGCGACCATGCCGTCATATTCGAGGCTGGCCACTTCAGCGGAGACCGGGTCGGGGGTGATGGCGCAGATTTCCTTGATGACTTCCTTGAAGTCACGGCCGGACTTGGCGATCAGCGATGGATTGGTGGTGACGCCATTGATGAGCCCGGCGTCGTTGAGCTCCTTGATGGCGGCGGTATCTGCAGTATCGACGAAGAACTTCATCGTTCCCTCCTAGTAACTTGTCTGGGCCGCTTCTTGGAAGCGTCCAATTTCCTGTCGCGTTTCCGAACCGCAAAACCGGCGTCCACTTTTGCTGGAAACGCTTTAGCGGACCTTTTATCCAGATGTAGTCATGGTGGCGCCTTGCCGCAAGCGATGGGATCAGCGGATCGCGCCCAAAAACGCGTCCGCCAGGTCGCCCACACGATCTTCCGGAATGCCGGCGACATTGATGCGGCTATCCCCGGTCATATAGACCCCGTTTGCGGCCTTGAGATGTTCGACAGCCTCGTTGCTGAGCCCGAGCAGCGAGAACATGCCGCGATGATCGGCGACGAAGTCGAAGTCGGTGGAGTTGGACCGCTCGCGAATGGCGTCCGACAGCTTCTTGCGCAGGGCAATCATGCGATTGCGCATCTGGGCCAGTTCGGTCTCCCACTCGGCGCGCAGGGCCGCGTCCTCGAGAATCGTGCGGATGATCTCCGCGCCATGATCGGGCGGCTGCGAATAGGCGCCGCGAATGATGTTGAGGAGCTGCGAATTGGTGACTTCGGCTTCGTCGGCATTGCGCGCGACGAGGATGGCGGCGCCGACGCGCTCACGATAGAGGCCGAAATTCTTCGAACCCGAGAAGGCGATCAACGCTTCGGGGACCGAGGATACAACCTTGCGGGTGCCATAGGCGTCCGCCTCGATGCCATCGCCAAAGCCGAGATAGGCCAAGTCGATGAAGGGCAGAGCGCCGGTGCGGGCCAGCGAGGCGGCGACCTGGTCCCACTGTTCATTGGATAGATTGGCGCCAGTCGGGTTGTGGCAGCAGCCGTGCAGCAGCACGACATCGCCGGCGCCAAGCGTATCGAGCTTGGCCAGCATGTCGGCGAACTTCACGCCGCGGGATTCGGTGTCGAAATAGGGATAGGTCGCGACCTTGAGGCCGGCGCCGATGGCGATCGGGTTATGGTTGGCCCAGGTCGGGTCGGACACATAGACCGTCGCGCCGGGGCGGGCGCGGTTGATGAGGTTCATCAGGACCCAGAGCGAGCCAGTGCCACCGGGCGCCTGGGCAATGCGCACGCGGGCGCGGTCGACGGAGTTGGCCAGAACCAGGTCGAGCACGGCCGCGCCGTAGCCCTTGTTGCCAGCAATGCCCAGATAAGTCTTTGTTTTCTCGTTCGAAAGGATGCGCTCTTCGGCCTTGCGGACCGAGGTCATGACCGGGGTCACGCCCTTCTCGTCCTTATAGACACCAACCCCAAGGTCGATCTTGGTGGAACGGGAGTCGGCCGCATACTCGCCCATGAGCGCAAGAATCTTGTCGCCGGGGGCCTTGGTGAGGGTTTCGAACATTTCTGGAAGAGTCCGGTGGGAAGGCGCCGTCTTTATAGGACGGCGGGGAATTTTTGCAATTGTAGAGAGACTGACCCTCAGGTCTTGAGCCCCAGTCTCTCCAGTTCGGCGGTCAGTTGCGGAACAATTTCAAAGAGATCCCCGATCAGGGCGACATCAGCGATCTTGACGATGGGGGCTTCGGCATCGGTGTTGATGGCGATGATCTTTTTCGCCCCCTGGATGCCGGCGAGGTGCTGCAGCGCGCCGGAAATGCCGATGGCGATGTAAAGGTCGGGGGCGATGATCTTGCCGGTCTGGCCGACCTGCCAGTCATTGGGGGCATAGCCGGCATCGACGGCGGCGCGGGTAGCACCAACCGCGGCGCCGAGCGTTTTGCCAAGCTTTTCAATGAGTTGAAAGCCATCAGCGGAACCGACCGAGACGCCGCCCCCGACCACGACCTGGGCCGTGGCAAGGTCAGGGATATCGCTTTGGGTGCGGTGGGCCGCAATGAAGCGGGCCGCGGATTGTACCGAGGTTTCAAGCACTTCGACTGGCGCCGCATTGCCCGCGGCAACCGGGCGGAAGGCGGAAGCGCGGAAGGTCAGGACGTGCTTCGCCTGGGAATCGCTAACAGTTTCAAGGGCATTGCCGGCATAGATGGGCCGGACGAAGCGGTTCGGGCCCTCGATGGCGACAATGTCGGTGACTGGCTGAATATCGAGCCTAGCGGCCAGGCGCGGCATGACGTCCTTGCCCAGGGTGGAGGCCGCCGCGACCAGGTACTGGTAGTTCGAAGCGAGCGACGAGAGTGTCGCGACGAGGGAATTTGCTAGCACACTGTCAACGCCGAGCATCACCTTGGTGACTCCAGCGAGTGAAGCGGCGGCATCGGCGGCCGATCGCGGGCCGTGGACGAGCAGATCGACCGGGCCGAGTTGCGAGGCGGCGGCGACGATGCGGGCCGTGGCGGGCGAGAGGATGCCATTGTCGACTTCGGCGAGAACCAGGACGCTCATCGAAGCGCCTCCATCGCGTTGACGTCGGCGGCAATGATTGTGACGAGCTCGGAAACCGAGGCGACCCTCTTTCCGGCGACGCGTTCAGGCGGCGGCGAGACCTTTTCGATTTTGAGGCGCGGCGTCAGATCGACGCCAAACTCGGCAGCGGGACGCACGGCCAGCGGCTTGGAGCGCGCCTTCATGACCATGGGCAAAGCCACGTTGCGCGGCGTGTTGAGACGCAGATCGGCGGTGACGACGGCCGGCAGCGGCAGGGCTATGGTCTCACGGCCGTAATCGACCTCGCGGGTGACTTCGAGTTCGGTGCCGGAGAGCTTGATCTCGGAGGCGAAGGTGGCCTGGGGGCGATCTGTCAGGGCGGCCAGCATCTGGCCGACATGGTTGCTGTCGTCATCAACGGCCTGCTTGCCAAGCAGGACGAGGTCCGGCTTTTCCTCATCGACAACCTTGGCCAAGAGCTTGGCGATGGCGAGGGTTTCGAGGGCTGCATCGGTTTCGACCAGAATGCCGCGATGGGCGCCCATGGCCAGGGCCGTGAGGATGACATCGTTGCTGGCCTTGGGGCCGATGGAGACGACGACGACCTCGCTCGCCTGCCCGGCCTCGACCAGTTGCACGGCAGCTTCGACGGCATGCTTGCAGAAAGGGTTCATCGACATGCGCACGCCATTGGTCTCGACACCCGAACCATCGGGGCGGACCCGGATACGGACATTGTGATCGACCACGCGCTTGACCGCGACGAGGATTTTCATGTGCTGCTCCGCAAAGTTGGCCTCAAATCGCAAAATCGACCGGAAGGGGCAAGGCGCGCAGAGGGAATTTCGGTTCGGTGAGGAGCGAAAGATTGGAAAGCGGTACCGAATGGCGCCGTCCGCGCCTGCCCAACGCAAACGAAATGGGCTAAGGTTGACGCGATTTGATAGGACAGCGACATTGTCCTGTCTGCCCCGTCTTGCGGATTGTTTGATGCCTGTTCTCAATCGTGTCGCCGAATTCCAGCCCGAAATCGCCGCCTGGCGGCGCGATTTCCATGCCCATCCCGAAGTGCTGTTCGACGTGCACCGGACGGCGGGGATCGTGGCGGAGAAACTCAGGGAATTCGGCTGCGACGAGGTCGTCACCGGCGTGGGACGCACCGGGGTGGTCGGGATCATCAAGGGGCGCGGCCCGGGCACGCGCACGATTGGGCTGAGGGCCGACATGGACGCCCTGCCCATGACCGAAAAGACCGCCCTGCCCTATGCCTCGACCACGCCGGGCAAGATGCATGCCTGCGGCCATGACGGGCACACGTCCATGCTGCTGGGCGCGGCCAAGTATCTGGCCGAGACGCGCAATTTCGATGGCCGCGTGGCACTGATCTTCCAGCCTGCCGAAGAGGGCGGCGGCGGCGGCAAGGTGATGCTCGACGATGGCCTCCTCGAGCGGTTCGATATTGCCGAAGTCTATGGCATGCACAATTGGCCCGGCATGCCGGTGGGGACCTTCGGCATTCGCGCTGGCGGCATCATGGCGGCCACCGACCGCTTCTATATCGACATTATCGGCCGGGGCGGCCATGCGGCGCGGCCGCAGCAGACCGTGGACCCGATCATCGTCGCCGCGCAGATGGTGACGGCGCTGCAGACCATCGTGTCGCGCAATGTCGATCCACTGGACAGTGCGGTGCTGAGCGTCACCATGGTCGAGGCCGGCGAAGCGGACAATGTCATCTCGCGCACCGCCAAGATCACCGGCACGGTGCGCACGTTGGATGGCAATGTGCAGGACTTCATCGAGGCGCGGCTCAACGATTTCGTGCCGCAATTCGCCCTGAGCTTTGGCGCCGAGGCCAGCGTGCGCTATGCCCGCGGCTATCCGGTGACGGTCAATGCCGAGGAGCAGACACGCTTTGCGGCCGCCGTTGCCCGCGACGTGGTGGGCGCAGGCAATGTCGATGACGAGGTGGCCCCGTCGATGGGCGGCGAAGATTTTTCCTTCATGCTCAACCAGCGGCCGGGCGCCTATATTTTCCTCGGCAACGGCGACTCCACAGAGCTCCATACCGACACCTACGACTTCAATGACGAGGCCATTCCGGTGGGCGTCAGCTATTGGGTTCGGCTGGTGGAGAAGGCGCTGCCGGTCGGCTAGACATGCGCGAGACCAACGGCCCTTTATCACCCTCCCCCTTGAGGGGAGGGTAGTGAAGCTGGCTGCGGAGCAGCCTAGCGAAACTAGGGTGGGGGTGTCAGGCGGTGTTGCAGATGTCGATGTTTACCGGAGGCGCTGACACCCCCTCCCGAGCGCCGCTAAGGTCCTGACGGACCTGAGCTCTGCTTGCCCTCCCCTCAAGGGGGAGGGTGAACCGGGTGACATTGATCCATCCGATCAACCTTTTGCCGGTGCGCCGGATCGGCTAAGGCTCACTGCATAATGCCCGCCTCGTTCACCTCCCGATCCGACATCCTGCCTGTCCTGCTCACCCTGGCCATTGCCGCTGCCGGCGGTGCGCTGGCGACAGTCATCGGCCTGCCCGCCGGGTGGCTGATGGGCGGGGCGCTGGCGGTGACCGTGGCGGCCATGATGGGTGCGCCGGTCAGCATGCCCGACGGGTTGCGCAATGTGGCCTTCGTGCTGATCGGCATGTCGATGGGCGCCAGCGTGGCGCCCGACAGCCTTTCGCTTCTGGCGAGCTGGCCCATATCGCTGGCGGCGCTGGCGCTCGAACTGGTGATCATCGTCGCCTCGACCGGCTGGATGCTGACACGCGTGTTCAAGCTCGATGCCGGCACCGCCTATCTCAGCTCGTTTCCGGGGCATCTGAGCTTTGTCATGGGTATTGCCGCCACCGGCGTGGGCAATGCACGGCAGATCGTCATCATCCAGGTCATCCGCATCCTGATGCTGACCATTGCCGTGCCGATCGGGGCGGTCTTCCTGCCCATCGACCAGTTTGCGCCGCCAATGCGCAGCGACTTCCTTGGACCCTTGCAACTGGTGCTGCTGGCTGCGGGATGCGTGGCAGCAGGCCTCGTGTTCATGCGCTTCAAGGTGCCGGCAGGCATGGTGCTGGGGGCCATGGCGGCGGCGACGGCGGCCAAGCTCGGCGGGCTCTATACCGAGGCCATGCCGGGGCCCCTCGTGATCGGCACGTTCATTCTCACCGGGGCGCTGATCGGATCGCGCTTCAAGGGCATTACCCGCGCCGAGTTCCTGGCCGCGGCCAAGGGCGGGCTGATTGCCACCGGTATGACAGTGGGCATTGTCACGGTGATGGCGCTGGGCGTGGCGCAACTGGTGGACATGCCTTTCGGGCAGATCTGGCTAGGCCTGTCACCGGGGGCTCTCGAAGGCATGGGCGCGCTGGGCATTGCCCTTGGCTACGACACCGCCTTCATCGCCGCGCATCACGTGATCCGCCTGCTGATGCTGAGCTTTGCCATTCCGGCCGTGGTGATGCTGATCCGCTGGCAGGAGCGGGGCAGAGCTTTGCCACAATCGGGGGGCATGACTGGCGAGGAAGGAGATCCAAGATGATCCGACTCGCCGCCGCCGCAATGCTCACTCTTGCGCTGACCAGCGCCACGCAGGCGTCGACCGTACAGTGCCTTGCCGCTCGCCCAGGTGTCACTGTCACCTTCGGCGTGACCATCGGCGTCGGCGAGGCATTCTCCGAGGGCGAGCAGAACGAATTCAACCTGATGCGCCTGCGGCAGATGGGCGTCGATGCCAGCAGCGCCGAAATGTGGGGTGGCTGCATCCGGGCCTTCGTGCCCAAGCCCGGTGGCGGGGAAGAAATGCAGTTCTTCCACCCCGACACATTAGAGCGGGTCTACATGTAGGCAGTTCGAGGCCACGGAAGACTATCAGGTCGCTGCGCGTTAAAGCCCGATCGCCTTTTTCAGCACCTCATCGATCCTGGACTGCCAGCCAAGACCATCCGCCTATGGACCAGGTGTTCTAGGAAATGCCCTAAGCACGCTCTCGGGCAGAACCTCGTGGGGCGCTCTTGCCCGTCTGAAGTCCTCGTGGGTCCATTCGGGGTTGTCGTGCTCCAAAACGGCACGCTCGCGACGGCTTGAAGGCCTCTTCTTGCTGTTTTTCTGAGGCACAGCGCCTGATCTCCTGCCGCGGCCCGTGTTCGAGGCCATCTTCATGCCCCCTGCAAGTGCACTACCTTGGGTCCATCTTTGGCGTCCAGCGAGACTCGATCCGGTGGGCGAGCGCCACGTCATTTAGGACCTGCCGGATGGACAGTTCCCTTTGATCGTCCGCAAGCTGACCAACGCACCATTCCCGCTCTCCATCCCATAGCCACCACGAGTTGACTTTTCCATCGTCACCCTCGAGGCCACCACGAAAGACCGGAAACTTCTGAGCCCGCTCCGACAGGCCGACGTTGGCAACTACAGTGACAATCCCCCGGCTAACGGCTGCGCCTAGCGGGAAGAAGCACACGAAGTCCGGTTCCCCCTCAACAACGTCAACGAACCGATCTGGCCGCTGCGGAAAGTTCCGATTGAATACCCGCAGCAAGGCTCCGTGTGTCGGATGCTTGTGGGTAAAATGAGCATATGAGCAACCATTTTTCGTGGTTATCTCGACAACATCTCCGATTTTGGCCCTCTTCGGCATTTCCCATCCCTACCCAACACAGCGACTCCGCCATTCACAGATCTCATGGCCATCGCGGCTGAAATCGTTCCACTGGAGAGATTTGCCCTATCAGGACGACTTGTAGCTCACCCTGCCCTCGCCCGCCGGGGCCGGAAGAATGGCAAAACCATTTGGTCCGAGATCGAGCCTTGAGCCATCGAGCGTCGCATTGTTGCTGACGGGCTCGAGCGCCAGTTCGACCTTGGAGAGCTTGACGCTCAGCGCCTCGGCCGAGAGGTTGAAGACGCAGATGAGGTCCTTGTTGCCGGCGGAGCGGCGATAGGCCAGCACCGGCTCGGCGGTGTTGAAGAAGGTGATATCGCCCGTGACCAGCTGCGGATGACTTTTGCGCCAGGCAAGCAGGGCCCGGTAGAAGTTCAGCGTCGAATTGGGATCGGCATTCTGCACATCGACGGCAAGAGCCACATGTGCCGGCTTGACCGGCAGCCAGGGCTTGCCGGAGGAAAAGCCTGCATAGGGCAAATCATGCTGCCAGGGCATGGGGGTGCGGCAACCATCGCGCCCCTTGTCGCCCGGCCAGAAGCGGATGCCGCGCGGATCGGTCAGTTCCTCATAGAGAATATCGGCTTCGGGCAGGCCCAGTTCCTCGCCCTGATAGAGGCCGACCGAACCCTTGAGCGTCAGGCCCAAGGCCGCCGACTGGCGCGCCAGATCGGTCGGCGAAAGGCTGTGGGGCGCCCAGCGGGTGATGGGGCGGATGACGTCGTGGTTGGAAAAGCTCCAGCACGGCCAGCCGGTTTCGCCCCCCGCAAAGAAGGCTTCGACCTTGGAGCGGAAGTGTTTGGCGGAGAATTTGGGGCCGAGGAAATCGAAGGAATAGCACTGGTGCAGCAGCTCGGTGCTGGACGTGTAGGCCTTCATCAGTTCCAAGCCGCGCTCGTCGTCGCCCACTTCACCGACGCTGGTGGCGCCGGGATATTTGTCGAGCAGTTTTCGCACCTTCTTGAGCCAGCCGATATTCTCCGGCTGGCTCTTGGAGAACTTGTGGCTCTGCATGTCGTAGGGATTGGTGGCCGGCTGGCCCTTCAGCGACTTCAGCGGCGGGTTGGAGCGCAGCTGGGCGTCGTGGAAATAGTAGTTGACGGTATCGAGCCGGAAGCCGTCGAGCCCGCGATCGAGCCAGAAGCGCATGGCGTCGAGCACCGCATCCTGCACGGCCGGATTGTGGAAGTTGAGATCGGGCTGCGAGGTCAGGAAATTGTGGAGATAATACTGCTTGCGCGCCGTGTGCCACTCCCAGGCGGAGCCGCCGAAGACCGAGAGCCAGTTATTGGGCGGCGAGCCATCGGGCCTGGCATCGGCCCAGACATACCAATCGGCCTTGGCATTGTCGCGGCTGAAACTGGATTCCCCGAACCAGGGATGCTGGTCGGAGGTATGGCTCACCACCTGGTCCATGATGACCTTGAGGCCCAGGGCATGGGCCTTTTCGATCAGCAGGTCGAAATCCTGCAGCGAGCCGAAGAGCGGATCGACGGCCATGTAATCGGAGACGTCGTAGCCCATGTCGGCCTGGGGCGACTTGTTGAGCGGCGAGAGCCAGATGCAATCGACCCCAAGGCTGGCTATGTGATCGAGCCGGTCGATAATGCCGGGCAGGTCGCCGACGCCGTCGCCATTGCTGTCCTGAAACGAGCGCGGATAAACCTGATAGATCACTCCGCCGCGCCACCATTGGGTCATTCACTTAACTCCCTCGGACCCCGCGGCCCGCAATTCGGATTCGCCCAGAAGCTATCGGGTTCCGGGCCCGCTGTTAATCGGGCAGAAATGCAGGGGAGGTTCGCTTGCCCGTGTCGATCTGCTGCGGCGCCATGCGTCGAACATGCAAATGGAGGAAAGCATGGCCCATATCCTGCGCGCTGCCGACCGGCCGGCTGCTAAGAGCCGGACAATCAGGTTCGAGGGCGACGCCTATGGCACGCCGATCTCGTTCTTTGCCGTGGACAACGAGCCGGGCCAGGGACCGGGCCTGCATACCCATCCTTATCCCGAAACCTGGGTAGTGCGGCGCGGGCGAGCGGAAGTGGTGATCGGGGATCAGGTGTTCGAAGTCGGGCCAGGGGACATTGCGATTGCCCCGGCTCATACGCCGCACAAATTCACCAATCTCGGGCCGGAGCGGCTCGATATCGTCTGCATCCATGCGGCGGGGGTGATGGAGCAGGTGGATTTGGAATGAGCGGGGCGATGGGGTAGGCCACTTCAGTCGCACATTCAATGTGTGCCGAAGGCCCCTCACCCGGCCTGCGGCCGACCTCTCCCCCGAGGGAGAGGTGAAGCCGCTCAAACCACTGCTGAGATCAGCGGTTCGCCGGCGAAGTGCTTTTCCAGATTGGCGACGAGCAGCGCGCCCATGGCGTCCCGGGTCTGGTGGGTGGCGCTGCCCTGGTGGGGGGAGAGGACGACATTGTCCAGCGCGAGGAGTTCGGGGGGGACCTGGGGCTCGTTTTCGAAGACATCGAGCGCGGCGCCACCGAGGCCGCCATTGACCAGAAGTTCGACCATGGCCTTTTCGTCGATCAGCGTGCCGCGGGCAACGTTGACGATACGCCCCTCGGGGCCGAGGGCTTCGAGCACTTTCCGGGAAACGATGCCTTCGGTGCCTTTGCCGCCGGGGGCAATGACGACGAGCCAGTCGCTGTCGCGGGCCATGTCCTCGAGCTTGTCGTAGTAGATGTAGGGAACGGACGGCTGGTGATGGCGGCCGTAATAGACGACGCGCATCTTCATGGCCTGGGCGCGGGTCGCAATTTCCTTGCCGATGCGGCCGAGGCCGAGGATGCCGACGGTCTTGCCGGTCAGTTCGGAAAAGAGCCCGAAATTGCCCGAGGGCCACTTGCCCTGGCGCACGAACTGGTCGGCCTGCGGGATGCGGCGGGCCAGCGCGACCATGAGGCCGATGGTCAATTCGGCGACCGCGTCGTTGAGCACGTCGGGTGTATTGGTGACGCGGATATTGCGGGCTTTGGCGGCTTTGGTGTCGATATTGTCGTAGCCGACGCCGAAGCTGGCGATGATTTCGAGATTGGGTAGAGCGTCCATGAGGTCGGCCTGCACGCCCGAGCCGGCATGGGCGCGGATGCGGGCGCCGTTGGCGGCCAGCCAGCCCTGCTTGTCGGCCTGCTCATGCAGCTTATGCACGGTATAGCGGGCGGCCAAAGCCTGTTCGCAGGAGGCAAGCAGGGAATGGGTCTGGAGAATCTCGATGGTCATGGGCTGGTCTCCTTTGCGGGGAGACTAGCGGCGAGGGTTGGGAAGGCCAAGGGCGCGAAGGTGGATTTGGGTTCGGATGGACGCAAAGGTCCCCTCACCCGGCGCTACGCGCCGACCTCTCCCGCAAGGGAGAGGGGGTTCACGTGTCGGCGCCGACGCTGACCGGTGCGCGGTTTTCGTGTTCTTGGTCGGTGAAGACACGCGAGCGGGTGAGGAAGCGTTGTTCGGTGCCGTTGTCGAGACTGAACATGCCGCCGCGACCGGCAATGGCGTCGATGATGAGCTGGGTGTGCTGCCAGTAGTCGAACTGGCTGGGAGACATGTAGAAGGGGTAGCCGCCGATCTCGCCCATTTTCACGTCGCGATCGCCGATGATGAAATCACCCTTGGGGTAGCACATGGGCGAGGAGCCGTCGCAGCAGCCACCGGACTGGTGGAAAAGGATGTCGCCATGGCGAGCGACGATCCGGCCGATAAGGGCGAGTGCAGCGGGGGTGGCGACGACGCGGGGCACCGGTTGCATGGGGCGGGTCCTTTCGGAAAAAGGGCCATTCCGACCGACGCCGCCTTTGGGGGGAGAGACAGGTTAATGTCGGGGGGCATCGACCGGAATGGAAGGGGGGCTTCCGGGAGGAGGATCGCCCCGGAAGCTGAACGGCTCGCCATTCGAGCATAGCTCTCATGGCCTTCTCGCCTAAATTCGCTCCACCGGAGCAAATTTGCCTGCGGCCGGCTCGAAGTTAGAAGAAGCCGAGCTTCTTGGGGCTGTAGCTGACCAGCATGTTCTTGGTCTGCTGGTAGTGATCGAGCATCATGCGATGGTTTTCGCGGCCGATGCCGGACTGCTTGTAGCCGCCGAAGGCCGCATGGGCGGGATAGGCGTGGTAGCAATTGGTCCAGACACGACCGGCCTGGATGCCGCGTCCGAAGCGATAGGCGCGGTTGGCATTGCGGGTCCACACGCCGGCGCCGAGGCCATAGAGCGTGTCATTGGCAATGGCGAGTGCTTCGTCCTCGTCCTTAAACGTGGTCACCGATACGACCGGCCCAAAGATTTCCTCCTGGAAGATGCGCATCTTGTTGTGACCGGCAAAGACGGTCGGCTGGACGTAGTAGCCGCCCGAAAGCTCGCCCTCGAACGTGTTGCGCTCGCCGCCGGTCAGGACCTTGGCGCCTTCCTGGCGGCCGATATCGAGATAGGAGAGGATCTTTTCGAGCTGCTCAGACGAGGCCTGGGCGCCGATCATGGTCGCATCATCGAGAGGCGAGCCCTGCACGATGGCCTCGACGCGCTTTATGGCGCGTTCCATGAACCGTTCATAAATGCTCTCCTGGACCAGGGCACGGCTGGGACAGGTGCAGACCTCGCCCTGGTTGAGTGCGAACATTGCAAAGCCTTCGAGGGCCTTGTCGAAGAAATCGTCGTCTTCCTCGAGCACGTCCTTGAAGAAGATGTTGGGTGACTTGCCGCCCAGTTCGAGCGTGACCGGGATGAGGTTCTGGCTGGCATATTGCATGATGAGCCGCCCCGTCGTGGTCTCGCCGGTAAAGGCGATCTTGGCAATGCGGTTGGAGCTGGCAAGCGGCTTGCCCGCTTCGAGGCCGAAGCCATTGACGATGTTGACGACGCCGGGCGGGATCAGGTCCTCGATCAGTTCCATCAGCAGCAGGATCGAGGCCGGGGTCTGCTCGGCGGGCTTGAGGACCACAGCATTGCCGGCGGCAAGGGCCGGGGCAAGTTTCCATGTAGCCATCAGGATGGGGAAATTCCACGGGATGATCTGGCCGACGACGCCCAGCGGCTCGTGGAAGTGATAGGCGATCGTGTCGTGGTCGATCTCGGAAATGCCGCCTTCCTGGGCGCGGATGGCGCCGGCAAAGTAGCGGAAATGATCGATGGCGAGGGGTATGTCGGCGGCTTTGGTCTCGCGGATGGGCTTGCCATTGTCCCAGGTCTCGGCGAGGGCGATCAGATCGAGATTGTCCTCGATGCGGTCGGCGATTTTGTTGAGGATATTGGCGCGCTCAGCCACCGAGGTGCGGCCCCAGGCCGGAGCGGCCTTGTGCGCGGCGTCGAGGGCGCGCTCGATATCGGCGGCCTTGCCGCGCGCTACTTCGCAGATGACCTGGCCGGTCACCGGCGAGGTGTTCTCGAAGGTCTGGCCATCGGCGGCATCCACCCACTGCCCGCCAATGTAATTACCGTATTTGGCCTTGAAGGGCGACTTGGTCCGCTGACCGAGAAATTCTGGCTTGTTCAAGGTTTCCTCCCTTGGTGCTTGAATGCAAGCAGCAAGAGCAATGCCCATGCCAATACGGCCAATGGACTGATCCCAAACACCAAATTTCGGCGATGCCGGTTTTGCTTTACAGCGCTCCCCGACCGGCGCAACACTTTGCAACAACCAGAGGCGATGGCGGACGCAACATATGTTGCAAACTGCCACACCTGGGAGGATGGAAAGAATGAACCTATCGTCTGAGCTGGCTCTAGCCGTCGCGCGCGAAAAATTCTTCTCGGGCCACCGCCTGCCTGAAGGCGTGGTGCCGGAGCCGATCCTGCGCAGCTGGCAACGCTGCGCCGAACAGGGGCTGGATGCCGGTGACCGGGTGCTGGCGGCACCGATGACCGCAGCGGAACTGCGCCACCTGCAGCAGGAGAACGAAACCCTGCGGCTCCTGAGCCGACCCGAGCTGATGAGCCTGCGCAGCGAAGCCAAAAGTACCGACAGCGTGGTGATCCTGACCGACGCGGCGGGAACCGTGCTCGACGTGGTGGGCAGCGCCGAATTTGCCGGAGAAGCGGCGCAGGTGGCGCTACGGCCGGGCGTGGCCTGGGCGGAAACATCGACCGGCACCAATGCCATCGGCACGGCCATGGCCGAGCGGCGCGCTATTGCGGTGCACGGCGGGGAACACTTTTTCGAGCCGCACGGCATCCTCCATTGCGCGGCGTCCCCTATCTTCGACCCCTATGGCAAACTGGCGGGTGTGCTCGACATGTCGGGGCACGCCAACGCCGAACACACTCATGCACTCGGGCTGGTGCGGCTGGCGGTGGAACAGATCGAACACCGTTTCTTCACTCGCGGGTTCGAAGACCGGACGGTGGTGCGGTTCCACAAGTCCGAGCACCTGCTGGGAACGCCGCGCGAAGGCGTGCTCGTGTTCGAAGGCGAGAAGCTGGTGGCCGGGAACCGGCGGGCCCTGAGCCTTTTGGGCCTCGACCGAATCGCCTTCCGCAAGACCAGCCGGGAGGATCTGTTCGAAGCCCTTGGCAGCCGGCTGCGCAGCCGCAGCGGCGAGGTCTTCGTGGCGAGCATTGCGCAGCCGGAGGCCCGCAGCGGCCGGGTGATGCCAGTGCGCATGCCGAAAGCCGAGGCCGGCGAGCCCTTCATGCTGGAGAGCACGCGGACCGAGCTCGAAAAGGCCGTGCGGCTGATCGATGCGCAAATCCCGGTGTTGGTGACGGGCGAAACCGGAACCGGCAAGGAAGTGTTCGCCCGGCACCTGGCAAAGCTTTCCAACCGGGCACAAAAGCCTTTTGTTGCCATCAACTGCGCGGCGCTGCCCGAGAGCCTGATCGAATCCGAGCTCTTCGGCTACGAAGCCGGTGCCTTTACCGGCGCGCGCAAGGGCGGGGCCAAGGGCCTGATCCAGCAGGCCGAGGGCGGCATTCTGTTCCTCGACGAGATCGGCGACATGCCGCTGCTGCTGCAATCGCGCCTGCTGCGGGTGCTGCAGGACAAGCAGGTGGCACCGTTGGGTGGGAGCACGCCCAAGCCGGCCGATTTTGTTGTCGTCTGCGCGACCAACCGGGACATCAGGGCCATGGTGGAGGCGGGAACGTTCCGCGCCGACCTCTATTTCCGCATTGCCCAGTTTACCGTGGAACTGCCGCGGGTCAGGGACATGCCGGATCGCGCCGGACTGTTGCAAAGCCTCTGGCGCGCTCATGAGAAGGATCACGGCCCCCTGCCCCCGAGCGTGTTGGAACGCCTTGTTGCCCACGACTGGCCGGGCAACCTGCGGGAGATGGCCAATACGCTCAACGCCACTGCCGCTTTGGCTGGGGCCGGCAAGGTGGTGAGCCTTGGGGACCTGCCCAACCACATCCGACCCAGAAAGGTCTTTGTCGCGAGCGCAGCGGCCGACGGCGCGCTGGGCACATTGACCGAGGCCACGATGCGCCGCGCCGTGGACCAGCATCGCGGCAATCTCTCAGCGGCAGCGCGCGCCCTGGGCATCGACCGCTCGACGCTTTACCGGCGGCTGGTCTGGAGCAAGGGGCCAAGCAGCACCGGGAGTGATTGGCGCGAATGAGAGCATCTTCTGGCCCCGCTTCGCAAGCCAGACCTGCACGAAAAAGCGGCATGCGAGTGGTTTGGGTGTCTGGACGGCAGGTTTCAAACGTGTAGCAATGCTGGGGCGATGGGAATGCCGTATCACCCCAGCGGAGTAGAATGGCCGACAAGACGCCGTTTGACGAAATGTACAATCCGGATGGGTCCGTGCGCGAACCCTACCGCGCCCTCTCGGAGTGGCTGGCGGAACAGCCGGAAAAAGCCCTGGGCCTGATGCAGGCCGATGCGGAGGCGATCTTCCGCAAGCTGGGCATTACCTTCGCGGTCTATGGATCGGAAGAAGGCACGGAGAAGGTCATTCCCTTCGACGTCATTCCCCGCATCATTGCCGCCAATGAGTGGCGCAGGCTCTCCAAGGGGATCGAGCAGCGGGTCAAGGCACTCAATGCCTTCCTCTACGACGTCTATCACCGCCAGGAGATCCTGAAGGCCGGACGGGTGCCGGAAAAACTCATTCTCAACAATGCGGCCTTCTGCCCGCAGATGATGGGGCTGGAGCCGGCCAAGGGCGTCTATGCCCACATTATCGGCGTGGACATCGTGCGGGTGGGGCCGGACGAATTCTATGTGCTGGAGGATAATCTGAGGACGCCGTCCGGGGTCAGCTACATGCTGGAAGACCGCGAGGCGATGATGATCCTGGCGCCGGACCTGTTCCAGCGCACCAAGGTCGCGCCGGTCGAGACTTATCCCGAAAACCTGCGGCGGACCCTCGAAAGCGTCGCCCCGCCCGGCGTGCGCGGCACGCCCAATATTGCGGTGCTGACACCGGGCATCTACAATTCGGCCTATTTCGAGCATTCGTTCCTGGCCGACCAGATGGGCGCCCAGCTCTGCGAAGGTCCCGACCTCTTCGTCGATGGCGGCAAGGTCTATATGCGGACCACAACCGGCCCCGAACAGGTGGACGTGATCTACCGGCGCATCGACGATGACTATCTCGACCCCCTGACCTTCCGGCCGGATTCCATGCTGGGCGTGCCGGGCCTGTTCGACGCCTATCGCGCCGGCAATGTGACGCTGGTCAATGCGCCGGGCACCGGCATTGCCGACGACAAGGCGGTCTATACCTATGTGCCGGACATCATCGAGTTCTATCTCGGTGAGAAGGCGCTGCTGCAGAACGTGCCGACCTATAACTGCACCGACGAGGACCAGCGCGCCTGGGTGCTGGAGAACATTGCCGACCTTGTGGTCAAGGAAGTCCACGGCTCGGGAGGCTATGGCATGATGGTGGGGCCGACGGCCACCAAGGCCATGCATGCCGAGTTCAAACAGAAGATCGAGGCGCGGCCCGACAATTACATCGTGCAACCCACGCTCGACCTCTCCACCTGCCCCACCCATATCGACGGCGCCCTGTCGCCCCGGCATGTGGATTTGAGGCCCTATGTGCTGGTGGGCGACGAGGTGCGGATCACGCCGGGCGGATTGACCCGCGTGGCGCTCAAGAAGGGATCGCTGGTGGTGAACTCGTCGCAGGGCGGCGGCACCAAGGATACGTGGGTGCTGGAAGATTGAGAATGCTCGGACGCACCGCAGCCAACCTGTTCTGGCTTTCCCGCTATGTGGAGCGGGCCGAAAACATGGCTCGCCTGCTCGAAGTGGGCTATCGCATGTCGCTGACCAGCCGCCGCGAAGGCAGCGCCAGCGAACACCTGGTCTCGATGATGCAGGCCGCCGAAGTCGACGAGGGCTTTGACGCCAAGCATGACGTGGCCGATGTCGATACCGTCGCCCACTACATGATGTTCGACCCGGACAACCCGAGCTCGGTCTATTCGTGCCTGCAGGCGGCGCGTACCAATGCGCGCTCGGTGCGGACGGCAATCACCACTGACATGTGGGAGAGCATGAACGGGGCCTGGCTCGAATTTTCGCAGATCAAGCCGCGCGATGTGCGCGGCGCCAAGCTCCTGGGCCTCCTGCAATGGGTCAAGCAGCGCAACCATGAATTCCGCGGGGCGCTGCTGGGCACGATCCTGCGGGATGACGGCTTCAACTTCCTGCAGGCGGGCAATTTCGTCGAGCGGGCCGACAATACGGCCCGTATCCTCGACATGAAATACTACGTGCTGCTGCCCCGCGCGACGCAAGTGGGCGGCGATCTCGACATCCAGCAATGGACGCTGATCCTGCGCGCGGCTTCGGCGCACCGGGCCTATCGGCACGTCTACCATGACCGCTACAAGGCCCATAACATTGCCGACTTCCTGATCCTCAGGACGGAAATGCCCCGGAGCCTGGTGCATTGCGCCAACTACGTCCGGCAGAACCTCGATAGCCTTGCCATGATCTATGGCCGCAGGGAAAAGTGCCACGAGGCCGCCGAAAGCCTCTTGGCCATGGTCGAGACCACGAATATGGAAGCCATCTTCACCGAGGGGCTGCATGAATTCCTCAACGAGTTCATCGCCCGCAACAACCGGGTGACCGACACGCTGTCGGAGTCCTATAACTTCTACTGACCCATGCGCATCGAGATCGACCACACGCTCAACCTGACTGTCCCGCCTGGCTTCGGGCAAATGGTGCTGCACCTGTTGCTGACGCCGGCGAGCGGGCCGTCGCAGACGGTGGACAGCTGGAGTGTCGAGGTGGCCGGCATCGGCAATGCCGGGCGGCTGCGCGATGGTTATGGCAACGGGGTTCATCTGGTGAACCAGCCCCGGCCGGAAGGCGAAGTGGCGATTGCGGCGCGGGGCGTCGTGACCACGCGGGACATCAACGGCGTGCTCGGGCGGCCTGCGGGTGAACCGGTACCGGCGCTCTACAAGCGCGTAACGCCGCTGACCAAGGCGCCGGCGGATCTGGTGGGCTCGGTGCGCAGCGGGGCCAGCCGGCTCAATGTGTTGCATGGGCTGATGGGGCGGGTGGGCGAAGCGCTGGGCGTGCCAGAGGCCGCGGAGACTTCGGGACAGATGCAGGCCACCGGCGAGCAGGCCCAGAGCCAGACAGGATCGGACGGGGGCAGGGAAGGCCGGGCGCCGCAGGACTATGCGCACCTGTTCATCGGTGCCGCGCGGGCGCTGGATATTCCGGCGCGGTTTGTCTGCGGCTACCTGGCGGCCGGCGATGGCCAGGACGGGGGCGTGTATGCCTGGGCGGAGGCCTTCGACGATGGGCTTGGCTGGATCGGGTTCGACCCTCTGCACCAGATCTGTCCGACCGAGCGCTATGTGCGCCTTGCGGTTGGCCTTGATGCCGATTGCGCCCTACCCGTCCGGACCGTACCGGTGGCGGAGATCACCCAGAAGGCCAGTGTGAAGGCCGGCTAGCCGTCCTATAGACTCAGCACGAACAGCCAGCCCGAGATCGTCACGGCCGAAAGGACCGTGGAGATAAGGATGGTATTGGCGGCGACGCTGACGCCGCGATCGTAATAGGTGGCAAAGACATAGATATTGATGCCCGCCGGCATGGATGAGAGCAGGATGCCGTAGCGGGCAATGTCCATGGGCACCCGGAACACCCAGATCATCAGCGCGTAGGCGATCATGGGATGGATGATCAGCTTGATGAGCGAGGCGACCAGCGCCTGCTTCCAGTTGTCGGAAAGCTTGAACTCGTTGAGCGCACCCCCGATGCCGAACAGGGCCGCCGGCACCACGGCCTGACCCAGCATGGAGAAGAAGGCCGCCACCGGCTCGGCAAGCTCCAGGCCGGACAGCGACAGGGCGATGCCGCTCAGAATGCCCCAGATCAGCGGATTGGAGCCGACGCGCTTGATGGCGAGAACCATTGTCGCGCCCAGCGGCTGACCATCGCGGCGGGTGAGTTCCATGGTCACCATGCCCAGGGTGAGCAGGATGGCGCCATGGAGACCGATGATGGAGAGCGTCACCGGCAGCGCCCCTTCGCCATAGGCGCGGCTCATGATCGGCAGGCCGACGAGCACGGTATTAGTGAAGGTGCCGGAAAAGCCGACGGCGACGCTTTCCCCCGGACGATTGCCGAAGACGCGACGCGCCACGACGATGCCGATGGCAAAGCAGACGAAGGCGCCGAAATAGTAGGGCCCGATAATGCCGATGTTGAAGGCCGCGCGGAAATCGCTGGTGCCGATGGAATAGAACAGCAGGCACGGGGTGGCGAAATTGTTGACGAAGGCGATGAGCGCCTTCACCCCCTCGGCCGGATAGAGCTTTTGACGCACGGCCACATAGCCCAGCGCGATAAGCGCGAAGATCGGCGCGATAACGGCGAGAATGGAGAGCATCGGCCAGCGGTCCGGGCCTTGGAGAAGGGACAGGCTAGCCCTAGACCGCATGACAAGGCGGGTCAATCACCCTCTTGTATGGTAGAAAAAACGAAACATCTGCTCTCTACAAACGAAAGAATATGAATTAGAAACGAACCATACAAATGCAGGACGGCGGGATGCTGGATATTTTCGTGATTGGCGGCGGCATCAATGGCGCCAGCGTGGCCCGCGATGCTGTGGGACGTGGCTATAGCGTGGCGCTGGCGGAGATGAACGACCTGGCCTCGGGCACCAGTTCGGCAGCCACCAAGCTCATCCATGGCGGATTGCGCTATCTCGAGCACTATGAATTCCGGCTGGTGCATGAAGCGCTGGCGGAACGCGAGGTGCTGTGGGCGTCGGCACCGCATATCATCTGGCCGCTGCGCTTCGTGCTGCCGCATCACAAGGGCCTGCGTCCGGCCGCGGTGCTGCGGGCTGGGCTGGCACTTTATGACTATATGGGCGGGCGCCGCCTGCTGCCGCCGACTAAGACGCTGGACCTGAAGCGCGACGAAGCGGGCAAGCCGCTCAAGCCCGGCTATGGCCTCGCCTTCGAATATTCGGACTGCTGGGTGAACGATGCGCGGTTCGTGGTGCTCAATGCGCGCGATGCGGCGGACCGGGGCGCGACGATCCATGTGCGCACCAAGGTGGTGTCGGCGCGGCGCGAGGATGGCGGCTGGACGGTCGAACTCGATGGCGAGGCGGGACGGCAGACCGTTCGGGCCCGCATGCTGATCAACGCGGCTGGGCCCTGGGTGGACCAGGTGATCAACCAGGCGCTCGGAAAGAATGGCGCGCACAATGTGCGGCTGGTCCAGGGCAGCCATATCGTGGTGAAGAAGCTTTACGATCACGACCGCTGCTACTTCTTCCAGAACAGCGACGGGCGCATCTTCTTCGCCATTCCCTATGAGGACGATTTCACCCTGATCGGCACGACCGACCGGGACTACAAGGACGACCCCAAGGACGTGAAGATTACGCCCGAGGAGACGGACTATCTCCTCAAGGCGGCCAATGAGTATTTCGCCCGGACGGTCACCCGCGACGATATCGTCTGGGCCTATTCGGGCGTGCGGCCGCTCTACGACGACGGCGCGAGCGCCGCGCAGGAGGCGACGCGCGACTATGTGCTCAAGGTCGAGGGCGACGCCACGACCGGGGCCGTGGTCAATGTGTTTGGCGGCAAGCTGACGACCTCGCGGCGCCTGGCCGAATCGGTGCTCGAAAAGATCGAAGACGTGCTGGGCAAGAAAGGTCCGGCCTGGACAAAGAGCGGCACCCTGCCCGGCGGCGATTTCGGGCCGAAGAGTTTCGATGCGGAAGTGCGCCGGCTGGGAATGGAGTATCCCGACCTGCCGGCCAGCCTGCTCAAGCGGCTGATGCGGCTCTATGGGACCAGGGCTCGGGGGCTCCTGGGTGAGCGCAAGACGATCGAGGCGCTGGGCCAGCATTTCGGCGCCGACCTTTATGCGGCCGAGGTGGATTATCTGGTTGCGAACGAGTGGGCGCGGGCGGCACAAGATGTGCTCTGGCGGCGCACGAAACTCGGGCTGAAGACGGGGCCGGAGGACGTGGCGCGACTGGAGGGGTATCTGGTAGAGGCACTGGCCACGATCGAGCGAGCCTGAGCGGGGGCAAACCCCCTCCCTACCTGCGCTACGGCCCTTGGCCTAGCTCCGGTACCCTCCCCGCAAGGGGGAGGGTGACGAAAGAGCCGAATGGCTGGAGGACAACGATGACAAAATACATTCTGGCGATCGACCAGGGGACCACGTCGAGCCGGGCCATCGTTTTTGATGCCGAGCGGAAGATCGCAGGCGTTGGCCAGAAGGAATTCACCCAGCACTTTCCGCAGGATGCTTACGTCGAGCATGACCCGGAGGAAATCTGGGAGAGCGTCGTCTGGTCGATCGGGAAGGCACTGGAGGCTGCCAAGGTCACAGCGGGCGACATCGCGGCCATCGGCATTACCAACCAGCGCGAGACGGTCGTCATCTGGGACCGGGCGACCGGCAAGCCGATCCACAATGCCATTGTCTGGCAGGACCGCCGCACGGCGGCCTACTGCGCGGAATTAAAGGCCAGCGGCCATGAGGCCATGGTGACCGAACACACCGGCCTGCTGCTCGACCCGTATTTTTCCGGCACCAAGGTCAGGTGGCTGCTCGACCATGTCGAGGGCGCGCGGAAGCGGGCCGAAAGGGGCGAACTGGCTTTCGGTACCGTGGACACATTCCTCATCTGGCGGCTGACCGGCGGCAAGGTGCATGCGACCGACGCCACCAATGCGTCGCGCACGCTGCTCTACAATATCGGCACCAATCAGTGGGATGACGAACTCCTGGCCCTGCTTGATGTGCCAAAGGCGATCCTGCCAGAGGTCAAGGATTGCGCCGACGATTACGGCACCGCGGACGCGGCGCTGTTCGGCGCTGCCATCCCGATCCTGGGCGTGGCGGGCGACCAGCATGCGGCGACTATCGGGCAGGCGTGTTTCGCGCCCGGCATGCTCAAATCCACCTACGGCACGGGCTGTTTCGCACTGCTCAATACCGGCGCAGAGAAGGTGCCGTCCAAGAACCGGCTCCTGACCACCATCGCCTATCGGCTCGATGGCAAGACCACCTATGCGCTGGAAGGCTCGATCTTCATTGCCGGCGCGGCCGTGCAGTGGATCCGCGACGGGCTGAAGCTGGTCAAGCAGGCCAGTGAAACCGGTCCTCTCGCCCGCAGCGCCGACCCCAGCCAGAACGTTTATATGGTGCCGGCCTTTGTCGGGCTTGGGGCGCCTTGGTGGGATGCCGAAGCGCGCGGCGCCATCTATGGCATTACCCGCAATACCGGACCGGCCGAAATTGCCAAGGCGGCACTCGAGGCGGTCAGCTACCAAACGCGTGACTTGCTTGATGCAATGCGCAAGGACTGGCAGGGCGGCGCGGCCGATACGGTGCTGCGCGTGGATGGCGGCATGGTCGCCTCGGATTGGACCATGCAGTTCCTTGCCGACATTCTCGATGCGCCGGTGGACCGGCCGACCATTCTCGAGACGACCGCGCTCGGGGCGGCCTGGCTAGCCGGCATGAAGGCCGGTGTGTGGCCGGGCATGGAGGAGTTCGCCAAAGGCTGGGCTCGCGACAGGCGGTTCGAGCCGCAAATGGATGCCGAGACCCGCAAGGCCAAGATTGCCGGCTGGGATGATGCGGTGCGCCGGACGTTGACCCGGTAGTCCGTCCAGTCGGCGCTTGGCAAAGCCCCGCATAGCTGCGATAGAGCCGCTCATGAGCCAGAACAATGACGACTACATCTATGACGAGGCGAGCGGCGAGTGGCGGCCGGCCTCCGAGATGACGACACAGGCGCAGACTGTCGTCGTGCACGATGCCTCTGGCAATGCGCTGTCCGACGGAGACTCGGTGGTTCTGGTCAAGGATCTCAAGGTCAAGGGCGCGGGCCAGACGCTCAAGCAGGGCACGGTGATCCGGTCCATCCGGCTGACAGACAATCCCGAAGAGATTGATTGCCGGCACGAGACCATCAAGGGTCTGGTGCTCAGGACCGAGTTCGTGCGCAAGCGCTAGACGAGCCTAGCCGCCATTGCCGGTTTCCACTTCAGGGACCGGAACGTCGGGCTCAGTCGGTTCGGGCTGGTTGAGATTGCGATTGTCACGCAGGAAGGCGGTGACCTCGTTGTCGACGGCGACAAGAAAGTCGCTGATGCGGTTGCCATTGGAGCCCAGGTCGTGCAGCGCGCCAATCGAGGCAGAACGCATATCGACGGCGGCGCCTCCCGAGAGTCCCGAAACACGCAGCACCGCCTCCTCGCGCCAACCCAGCAGCGTCACGATGCGCGCATTAAGCCTGCCCGGTTCACCCCCGACGCCGGGCTCGCGCCGCTGGCGGATGTCCCAGCCTTGACCCTCGGCCAGATGCGCCACGATGGCATAGAGCTGGAAGGGATCGAGCGGATAGGTTCGGGTCGTGGCATTGGGGAAATATTTCTGCTGCTCAGCGAGCGTCAGCACCTGCGGCGGCGGCATCGAGGCCGTATCGGGCTCGAAGAGCAGCGGCAGTTCGCCGCGCGGGGCGGTCGCGATATCGGTGACGATCGGATAGCGCAGCGCCAGAGAGCCATAATAGCCGAAAGGCGCGAGGCAAAGCAGGCCAAGGAACAGACCGGACAGCGCCTTGCCCCAGCCCTGATCCCCGGTGTGCCAGAGGCGAGCCAGGGCGATGAGCGTAGCCAGGACGGCCAGGGCGGCGACCAGCGCGGCAAACAGCGCCACGACCAGAAAAAGACCAGAATCGAGGAAGCGTTCGCGGTGCATGATGACCGGCACGACGGTCAAGGGCACGGCCAACCCGCCCAGCCGGCGGGCCATGATCGCCCATTTCGAGGTTCTGATCAGGATGCGCACGAAGTCTCTTTCCCCAAACCGGGCAGAGAATAACGCTAAGGTCTTTCGCTAGTTTGAATAATTTTTTGGGTTCGGGAGGGATCGAGGACATCGAGGCCGCCAGCACCCCCATCTCGCTCCGCTGCGGCCCTGCGGGCCCAGCGGCGCTACCTCCCCCATCATGGGAGAGGCGAGGCGCGTCAGGGTTGGGCAAGAACCGGGATATGCCGGACCTTACGGATAGAGCCGGGTGCTGTTCCAGGGCGCGCCCACACCGTCGCGCGTGAAACGGACGCGGTCGTGGAGGCGGAATTCGCCATCCTTCCAGAACTCGATCATGGTGGGGATCAGCCGGAATCCGGACCAATGGGTGGGACGCGGCATGTCGCCATCGCCCACCATGGCGGTGAGCGCAGCCACCTCGTCCATCATCTGCTGCCGGTTGGCGAGGGGGCGGGACTGTTTCGACGTGGCCGAGGCGATGCGGCTGCCCTTGGCGCGGGAGGCGAAGTATTCGTCCGCCTCTTCCGTCGTCACCTGCTCGACAGGGCCGCGCATCCGCACCTGCCGCCTGAGGCTCTTCCAGTGCATGACCATGGCGGCCTGGGGATTGGCGATGAGCTGGCGGCCCTTGTCGCTTTCGAAATTGGTGAAGAAGCAGAAGCCGCGCTCGTCACGCCGGTTGAGCAGGACCATGCGCACATCGGGCATTCCCGACTGGTCGGCGGTGGCCAGGGCCATGGCATGCGGGTCGTTGGGCTCGCTCTCCTGGGCCAGCGCATACCACTCCTCGAAGAGGGCAAGCGGGTCGAGCTGGGAGCGGTCGCTGTCGTCGAAAAGGCGTTCGGTGAGGGTCTGCAGCATAGTGATATTTCCTGCGCATCTGCCCCGCGCAACTGGACAAGGGCCGGGGGCGTGGCCATATAGGACTTCAAATGCGGGGCAAACAATGCCCCAGATCAAAGATGGGACCCAATGCGCGATCCATACACCGTCCTTGGGGTGTCGCGGTCCGCAAGCGAGAAGGACATCAAGTCTGCCTATCGCAAGCTGGCCAAGAAGTATCACCCCGACCAGAACCCTGACGACCCCACGGCGCACGGCAAGTTCGCCGAGGCGACCCATGCCTATGACCTGCTGAACGACGCCGAGAAGCGCGGCCAATTCGACCGTGGCGAAATCGACGCGGAGGGCAATCCGCGCTTTGCCGGCTTCGGCAACGGCTTTGGCGGCGCGACCCGTGGCGCCCGGCCCGGCGCGGGCGCCGGCGGCTTTTCGGCCGAGGACATTCTCAAGGAATTCATGAGCGGATTTGGCGGCCAGCCACGCGGCGGCGCCGGCGGGCGCGGCGCGGCGGGCGGCGCGCAGTGGGACCCGTTTACCGGGGCTGCGGCCGGCGGCGGTGCGGGAGCGCGCATGAAGGGCGACGATGTGGTCGTCAATGTCGCCATTTCGCTCGAGGACGCGCACAAGGCGGCCTCGGTGCCGGTGCGCATGCCCAGTGGCAAAGTGCTGTCGGTCAAGCTGCCGGAAAAGGTCGAGGAAGGCCAGCAGATCCGTTTGAAGGGCCAAGGCACGCCCAACCCCTTCGGTGAGGCGGGCGATGCGCTGGTGACGGTCAAGTTCGAGAAGTCCAAGACCTTCCGCAAGGACGGCCACGATGTCCGCACCGACGTGCCGGTGACGCTTTACGAAGCGGTGCTGGGCGCCAAGGTGCGGGTGCCGACCCTGGACGGCTCGGTGGAACTGAGCCTGCCGCCGGGGGTGGATACGTCCAAGGCGCTGCGCCTCAAGGGCAAGGGGCTCTATGGCGACGGCGACCTGTACGTCAACATCCGCGTCGTGCTGCCGCCGGGCGGCGATGCCGACCTCGAGGCGCTGGCCCGCTTCATGCGCGACCAGAAGCCGTACAAGGTGCGCGACTAGAGCATTTCTCGTTCTGATGGAATCAGAACGAGAGCTCTACTTCTTTGATTTGTCACGCTTTCGAACCGCAAAAGTGGTGTCCACTTTTGCTGAAAGCGCTCTAGCGCGGCGCCGCGGCGCGGCGGAGGCGGTCGTTGATCGCTTCGCCTAGGCCGGTTTCCGGTATCGGTGCCACGGCAATGGTGGTCGCGCCCGTGGCATCGAGCTCATGCAGCATGGAAAAGAGATTGCGGGCGGCTTCGTGCAGGTCGCCCGTTTCCGAGAGATTGCGTGTCGTGCCGGCAAAGTCCGGGGCGGCACCGAAAGCCAGAAAGGCCTCGCCGGGCCTGGGTGTCGTATCGAGCCGCATATGGGCATTGGGCGCGTAGTGGCTGAGGAGCATGCCGGGGGCCGAAATTGCCGAGCCTTCGGCGGCGCGCTCGACCTCTACCCCCAGGCGATGCTCGATCTCCTCGCGCGCCAGGGCCCCGGCGCGCAACTGGATGAGCCGGTCACCATCGACGGCCACGATTGTGGATTCGACGCCGCGCTTGCAGGGTCCACCATCGAGCACCGGGACCCGGCCCGAAAAACCCCGGCGGACCTGTTCGGCGGTGGTCGGCGAGAGCTTGCCTGACGGATTGGCGGAGGGCGCCGCCAGCGGCCGATCAGCGGCGCGCAGCAGATCCAGCGCCAGCGGATGGTCGGGGACACGCAGAGCAACGGTATCCAGCCCGGCCGTGGCGATATCGGCGAGGCCGTGGCCGTCGCGCAAAGGCAGGACGATGCTCAAGGGACCGGGCCAGAAGCTCTCCGCTAGACGGCGCGCCAGCGGCGAGAAGCTGGCGAAGCGCTCGGCCATGGCCAGATCGGCGCAATGGATGATGAGCGGATTGAAGCGCGGGCGGCCCTTGGTCTCATAGATAGAGAGCACGGCATCGGCATTGGTGGCGTCGGCGCCCAGGCCATAGACCGTCTCGGTGGGAAAGGCGCAAAGCTTTCCCGCGCGCAGCAGCGCGGCGGCATCTTCGACGGTCATCGGGAACGGGTCTGACATGAGCGGTGTTTGACAACAGGGCAAGGCCGCGTCAAGACGAGACGGAACATGCGGAGAGCCACGTGACGACGCTCCTGGTCAGCCAGAACAATTTTGCCGATCACCAGACCCCGCAAGGCCACCCGGAACGCGCCGACCGTATTCGCGCGGTCGAAGAAGCGCTGGAGGACGCGCAATTTGCCGGCCTCATGCGCCGCAGCGCGCCTTTCGGCGACCTGATGCTGGCCGAACTCGTGCATGACGGGGCGTATCTGGGCCGCCTGCGCGATGCGCGTCCGGCCGAGGGCATGGGCCAGATCGACGCCGACACGTTCATTTCTCACCGGTCGATGGATGCGCTGGCGACGGGCCTCGGCGGCGCATTGGCGGCGCTGGACGCGGTGCTGCTGGGCGAGGTCGACAACGCCTTTTGCGCCATCCGCCCGCCCGGCCATCACGCGGAAATCGCAACGCCCATGGGCTTTTGCCTCATCAACACCGTGGCCATCACGGCGCGGGAGGCGCAGCGGAAATATGGGGCCGAGCGGGTGGCGATCGTCGATTTCGACGTGCATCACGGCAATGGCACGCAGGACATTTTCAAGGATGATCCGAGCGTGTTCTACGCGTCCAGCCACCAGATGCCGCTCTATCCCGGCACGGGTCATCCCAGCGAGACTGGCGTGGGCAATGTGGTCAATGTCGCCCTGCCCAGCCATTCGGGAGGCGCCGCCATGCGCGGGGCCTATCTTGATAAGATATTGCCGGCACTCGACAATTTCGCGCCGGACCTGATCCTGATCTCGGCCGGGTTCGATGCCCATATCCGCGATCCGCTGGCGCAGCTGGAATGGGTGGACGAGGATTTTCGCTGGGTCACGGCAAGGTTGATGGACGTGGCCGGGGCGCGCTGCGGCAACCGGATTGTGTCGCTGCTCGAAGGTGGCTATGACCTCAGGGGCCTTGCCGGGGGTGTGCGCCAGCATGTGGCGACCCTCCTGGGGTCCTGAAATGAATGACTACTGAACGGGCGGAACCACGATGGCCGAAACTGCACATGACGACGTCAAGACGCTGAGCTTCGAAGCGGCGCTGGAGCAGCTCGAGCAGATCGTGCAGAAGCTCGAAAGCGGGCGGGCGCCGCTGGCTGAATCCATCGCCATCTATGAGCGGGGCGAGGCGCTGAAAGCGCATTGCGAGGCGCTGCTCAAGACCGCCGAGGCGCGGATCGAAAAGATCACGCTCAATCGCGACGGCAAGGCGGTGGGCACCGAGCCGCTGGACGCGAACTAATTCCCGGCGCGAGGACATCACCCCAGGCCTGACGGCCAAGCTCCACTACCTCCCCCGTCAAATGGGGAGGTGTTCGTCCGGTGGACGTAAATATTTCGAAGCATTGCGAGCCGATCATGACAACCAGCAATACCCTTCGCAATTTCCGGATCGTGCTGTGGGTGCTGGTGGCCGTGGCGGCTATCGGGGCGACGGCGCTCTACATGTTCCGACCGCCACAGCGGCCCTTGGGGGTGACGGGGCAGGACTTTGCGCTGGCCTCGACGCAGGGTGGCACGTTCACGCAGGCTGATCTGGTGGGCAAGCCGAGCCTGGTGTTTTTCGGCTATACGTTCTGTCCCGATGTCTGCCCCACGACCCTGGCCGAAACCACGGCCTGGCGGGAGCAACTGGGACTGAGCGCGGATGACCTCAGGATCATCTTCGTCACCGTCGACCCGGAGCGCGATACGGCCGAGATGGTCAAAGACTATGTCGAGGCCTTCGATCCGAGCATTCTCGGCCTTGTGGGGGATATCGAGCAAACCGAAAGGGCCAAGGCGGCCTTCGGCGTGTTCTCGGAAAAATCGGGCGATATCGCGAGCGAATTCTACCTCGTCGATCACACAGCCCTCACCTTTCTCATCGACGGGGATGGCTCTTTCCAAGGCACGATTGCCTATGAGGAAGCGAGCGAGACGGCGCTCGGCAAGATCGAGCGGCTGGTCAAGGGGTGAGCCGGATCAGGCTCGACCTGGCCCTTGAGCAGCGGGGGCTGATGCCCAGCCGGGCGCGGGCCCGCGATGCGATCCTGCGCGGCACGGTTTCGGTCAACGGCGTGCCAGCGAAAAAGCCCAACCAGATGGTGGGCGAGGAAGACGTTCTGACGCTGGACGATCCGGCGGCCGGCTATGTGTCTCGCGCGGCCCTGAAGCTGATTGCCGGGCTGGATGCAGGCGCGATCGACGTCGAGGGCAAGACCTGCCTCGATGTCGGCTCATCGACCGGTGGCTTTACCCAGGTGCTGCTGGAGCGGGGCGCGGCGAAAGTGTTTGCCGTCGATGTCGGGCATGACCAGTTGCACGAGAGCCTGCGGGGCGACCCGCGCGTGGTGAGCCTTGAGGGCACCAATGCGCGGGAGCTGGTCCGCGAGACCATCCCCGAAGTGATCGACCTGCTGGTCAGCGATGTGAGCTTTGTGTCGGTGACCAAGGTGCTGGCGGCGGGGTTGGGCCTTTGCGGCGCAAAAGCGGAGGCCGTGATCCTCTACAAGCCGCAATTCGAGGTGGGCAGGGAGTTTGTCGGCAAGGGCGGGATCGTGACGGACCTGGCCGCCGCCGATCGGGCCATGGCCGAGGTGGTGGCCTTTGTCGAAGGACAGGGCTTTGCGCTGCGGGAGAAGGTGACGTCGCCGATTGCCGGGGGCGACGGGAATGTGGAGACGGTGCTGGTGTTCGGGCGGGGGTGAGCCTCGCCCCTGAAGTACAGAGCCCTCGGGTCAAGCCCGAGGGTGACGGCCGGCGGGAGGGGGGCACACTGCTCTCACGCTTGCGCCCAGGCCTCATAGGGGCCGCCGGCGATGAGCGCCCAGTAGAGTTTTCCCGAATTGGTGCGGGCGAAGGCGAGGCCGAATTCGCGGAAGCGGGTGGAGAGCAGGGTATTGCGGTGACCCTGCGAGGCGAGCCAGCCTTCGATGGTCGCAGGCAGGGTCTTGTAGCCCTTGGCGACGTTTTCGCCGACGGCCAGCAGGTAGCCGGCTTCGGTGACGCGCTGGCGCAGGGTCGTGCCAAGATTGTGGCTGAGCTTGTCCTGCCGCGCCATGAGGCGGGCCTGGGAGCGGGCCGCGGCTTCGAGGGCCGGATTATAGGTCCAGGGACCGGCGCCGTTGGCGCGGCGCACGTCGTTGATGGTGGCAAGGATCTGCTCGCGCGTCAGGTCCTCCGGCCGGTCGGAGACTTTTGCCGGCAGCGGCGGGATGGTGGCAGCGCAGGCAGAGAGCAAAGACGCGGAGCCCAGGACCAGGACAGCGCGGCGGGTCAGTATCGTCATGGGATGTCAGGCCTGGTCGTATGCGCTCAAGAGATTGGGAAGGATGGCAAGATCGGTCGTGATGGGATTGCCCGAGGCCAGATCCCAGCAAGTCGAGAGGCCCGAATGGGCCGCGGCGAAGCCCAGAAGGCGCTTACGGTTGAGCCCCAGGCGGGTGGAGAAGGTATCGGCCATGGCATTGATACGCTTGGGGTCGGCCGCCAGCTTGGCGGCGCCAACCGGATTACGGAAGACATTGGCCAGCTCGTAATGCGGATCGCCCAGCAATCCCTTGGGATCGATGGCGAGCCAGCCGCGATCGGACGAGAGGATATTATCATGATGCAGGTCGCCATGGAGCGGAATTTCTGGCGTCGGCTTGTCGAAGAGTTTCAGCGCAATGCCGGCGGCGCGAGCATAGAGATCGCGCGCCGTATGCGGCCAGGCGCGCACATCGCTCTTGAACAGCGGTTCGAAACGCTGGCGCAAGGGCTGGAGCCCCTGGGGCGCGTCCGGCCGCAGCCGGTGCAGATTGCCCACGACCGTGGCGATGGCAATCGTGGCCTCCTCGTCGCGCCCGGCACGGGCAGCATCGCCCAACGTGCCGCCATCGAGCCATTCCATGAAGATGGTGTCGCCATGGATGTCGAACACGGTAGCGGCGCCAAGGCCTTCATACCATTGCAGCAGGCGGGCGCCCCTGCCCTCCTCTTCGGCCACGATGGGCTTGAGGATTTTCAGGGCGGCAAAATTGCGTCCGTTCTGCTCGACACGAAAGATCCAGCTGCGCGGCGTTTCGGCCACGGGCGAGGACTTGGTCAGCGACCAGCGGATCATGGCGCGGCTCAAGGCCGTTTCGACGGGAGACTGATTCACCATGGCGCCATTTAAGCAGAAGCGGGGAGATGATTCGACGGTTCTGACGCAGTGGCGGGTAAAGATGGTGCGAGTGGGGCGGGACCGAGTGTCTGGGCGGGCCGACACCCCCTCCCTAGCTTTGCTACGACCCTTGCGGGTCTAGCGACGCTACCCTCCCCTCAAGGGGGAGGGTGACGATGAGCACGGGCGTCTCCGTATTGCGCCTCCCTCCCCTTGAGGGGGAGGGAATGAGGGTGGGGTGACTCGCGCGGATGGCAGATCACTTGATCCTGTAAGCGTCCTTGGCGGCCTGGTAGCTCAGGTGCACGGCGATGTCGCGGGCGGTGGACTTGCTGAGGCGGTTTTCGCCCACCCAGCGGCCGAGGAAGCCGCAGACTTCGCGGCGCCAGACGTCGTGGCGGGCGGGGATGGACAGGAGCGCGCGGGTATCGTCGTTGAAGCCGGCGAGATTGTAGAAGCCGGCGGTCTCGACGACCTGATCGAGATAGCGGCGGATGCCCTGCGGGCTATCGTGGAACCACCAGGGCGGGCCGATCATCAGCGATGGCCAATAGCCGGCCATGGGGGCCAGTTCGCGGGCATAGGTGGTTTCGTCGAGAACGAACATGATCAGCCGCAGGTTCGGCTCATTGCCGCACCGGCCCAGAAGCGCGCGGAGGCCGTTGACGTAGTCGGTGGGCCCCGGGATGTCGGCGCCCAGGTCCGGGCCTCGTTCGGAAAAGAGCAGCGGATCGGTATTGCGGCGCGAGCCGGCATGGATCTGCATGACCATGCCGTCCTCGACCGAAAGCAGGGCCATTTCCGTCATCATCTGGGCGCGGAACAGTTCGGCATCATTGGCGTCGTGCCTGCCGGCGAGGACCTTGTCGAGCAGGGCCTGTTTTTCGACCAGCGGCAGATCGGCGGTATTGGCGGTGGGCACGCCATGATCGGTGGCGACGGCGCCGAAGCGGCGGAAATATTCGCGGCGGGCGCGATGGGCGTTGATGAGCCCGGCCCAGGTGGAAATGTTCTCGCCGGTCAGTTCGCCGAACTTTTGCAGGTTTTCGACGATGGCGGTGCGGCTCGGATCGCAGACATCGTCCGGGCGATAGGTGGTGCGGACCTGGCCGATGAGGCCCTGCTCGAGCATGGACTGATGGTGCGTCAGCGGATCGAGTGCGAATTCTGTGGTGGCAATGACTTCCACCTTGAAGCGTTCGAGAATGGCCCGGGGCAGGAGATCGGGCGAGGCCAGCCTGGCGTCGATGGCATCGTGGATGCCGTCGGCAGTGGCGCCGGAAAGCTCTTCGGTGATGCCGAAGACGGCATGGAGCGAATGATCGACCCAGGTCTTGGAGGGCGTGCCGGCAAAGAGATGATAATTTTCGGCAAAGAGCCGCCAGGCCTTGCGCTGATCGGCCTCGATGGGTTTGCCGTCCTTGCGCGGAATGCCCAGCGCATCATAGGAAATGCCGCGGCTTCTCAGCATGCGCAGCACATAGTGATCGGGCGTCAGGAACAGGGCCGTGGGGCTGGCGAAACGGTGGTTCTGGGCGAACCAGGACGGATCGGTATGGCCATGCGGGCTGACGATGGGCAGGTCCCGCACTGCCGGGTAAAGTTCGCGCGCAATAGACTGCGCCGGCTCGGATGCGGGGAAGAGGCGGTCGGGGTGCAGGTGGCTGGGCTGGGTCATGGCAGGGTTGTGCCATGTTCGCCGATGCGATTCAACATCTACCATACAAGATGGCAACAGATCGTGTTTAACTCAAATTAACCGCATTTGCAGCCGCCGCTCGCCTCGGCCGCTGGGCGGCGTAGTCTCGTTGCCGAGAGGGTGAGAAACAGCCCGGCAAGGCGGCTGCCCGAAGGATCAACGGCGTTGCGAGAACGCCGCGTTGACGGGGCGGACCATGGCAAATCTCCACTCGACTTCCCTAGCGGCGGACCTGGAGGCAGCGCGGCGGCACACGCCGCATGCAAGGCGGGCTCGGCTTATGCTGGTGGCCTCGATGTTCAGTGCTTTCGGACTGGTGGCGGTGGCCACGGCCCTGTTGGCCCGGCTGATCTGACCCGCCTCTTGAATCGTTGACACAAGACCCCATCTACCAGGGCAAGGATGCAGCGCCCAGGCGCGCGTCCCAGTGCTCGGCGGCAGCCGGCATGCAGGGCGCGGCCCCTCCCCAGCGACTTGCAGAGCCAAGGCTCAAGAACCGAAGCCAAGAGGCCCGGATACCTTCCCCCAAGGTGTCCGGGCCTTTTCACATCCGGATTGTGCGCGGTCAGGCCGTCGCGCCGGCCTTGGCACGCTGCGGCATTGGCGCCTTTTGCGCGAACAGGCGCATGAGCCGGGTTGCGTCCTCGGCCGGAACGGGCCGTGAAAACAGGTAGCCCTGACCCATGAGGCAGCCGAACTGGCGCAACACGGCCACTTGCTGGGTGGTCTCGATTCCTTCGGCGACAACCCGCATGTCTAGCCTGCGGGCGATATCGAGAATGGCTCGGATGACCACTTCGCTTGGCTGGTCATCGCCCAGCCTCTCCACAAACGAGCGATCGATCTTGATGACGTCGACAGGGAAGCTCAGCAGGTGGGTGAGCGAGGCATAGCCGGTGCCGAAATCGTCGAGCGCCACCAGAATGCCCTTTGCACGCAGCGCCTCGACGGCACGGGGCACGGCCTGGTCGCTGCCGCCCATGAAGACCGATTCATTGACCTCGAGCACGACATGGCTCAGCGGCACGTCGTGGGCGGCAAAGAGCGTGCTGACGCGTTCGGCCAGGTCGCCACGGGCAAAGTCGCCGGTGGTGACATTGACCCCGACATGCTGGAAAGGAATGCCCTGGTCGAGCCAGGAGCGAATATCGCGGGCCACCTGATCGAGCATCTGGCCGGTCAATTGATAGGCGATGCGCGGATCGTCGAGGCCAGCGCTGAAGGCCCCCGCGGACACTACGCCGCCATCGGGCAGGACCAGGCGCGCCAGGGCTTCGAGCCCGACGATCTCGGCCGTTTCGAGGCGCACGATGGGCTGGTAATGCGGCACCACCCGGCCCTCGCTCATTGCCGCATCGAGTTGGCGGACGATGGCAATACGCTCGACAATGGCCGTGCGCAGGTCGGGGCGGAAACCGACATAGCCACCACGATGGGTCTGCTTGGCCTGGTAGAGGGCAAAATCGGCATTCTGGCAGATGGTATCGGCATCGAGCCCATCCACCCCATAGACCGCGCCTCCAAGCGTCACATGAGCATCCATGCTCTGGCCGCCCACGGTGACCATGCCGGAGACGGCCATAAGGATACGCCGCGCCGCGGCCTCGAGCGCGGCGTGGTCGGCACAGCCGCCGACAAGGATGGCCATTTCGTCGCCACCCAGCCGGAACGGTAGGGCCTCCGGCCGACAGGCGGACAGGCGCTCGGCAATGGCGCGGATCAAGGCATCGCCGGCGCCATGGCCAATGCTGTCATTGACCTGCTTGAGATGGTCGATATCGAGCAGCAGCAGGGCGAAGGGCCTGGCCACCAGCAGGCGTTCGGCAAGGGTCGCGTTGAAGTGCGCGCGGTTGGGCAGGTCCGTCAGGGCGTCGAAATAGGCCAGGTGATGATTTCGGGCGCGCACGCGATCGTGCTCGATGGCCAGCGCGCACAGATGCAGACAGGTGCTTACCAGTTGCCGCTCGAATTCGGTCGGTCCGCGATTGGTCGCATAGTAGAAGGCGAAAGTGGCGACGACCTTGCCCTGGGCATCGTGGATCGGGCTCGACCAGCAGGCGGCCAGGCCAAGCGGCAGCGCCAGCGCCTTGTAGTCCGCCCAGAGGGGATCGGTGGCGATATCGGTGACAATGACGGGCTCGTTCCGCCAGGCGGCCGTGCCGCAAGACCCGGCCTTCGGGCCGATGGGAACTCCTTCGAGGGCACGGGAATAGTCAGGCGGCAGGCTGGGGCCGGCCAGCGGATGCACCAATCCGTCCTCGATCAGCAGGATGGAGCAGATGACGCCGGGGGCGACGGATTCCACTTGCCGGCAGAGGATCGTGCCGACCTCGCCCAGTTCTTCGCCCCGCGCAACGGCTTCCAAGACTACCGTCTGTACACGCAGCAATATTTCAGTATTGCCCGTCAACATAGTCCGCCCCCAGAGTGCAGCGGCTTCTATTTAGACTTGTCCGTGTAAAGGGAGCGTTTGCGCATCTGTAAAAATTTATGCGATCACGCACGAAAGGCGCGACGGCAACAGGCCAGGCGATGGGGGAAAGCGTGAAGGTGGTGCCCAGAGCCGGAATCGAACCAGCGACACGCGGATTTTCAATCCGCTGCTCTACCAACTGAGCTATCTGGGCATCGGGCCGATGCGACGGGTGTCGCAAGCCACGGGCCTTATAGGGGAAGGGATTTTGCCGCGCAAGCGGGAAAAGCTGGTGTGGATAAAGGGCGTTTGGACAGAGGGTGACAATGGCGTGACGGGCGCCGCCTCTGCTTTCCACCGAGTGCGGAGAGTTCACCCCCACCTAGCTTTGCTACGGCCCGTTGGGCCGAGCGACGCTCCGCCATTCGAGCGTAGCTCTCATGGCCTCCTCGCCTCACATTGCTCCACTGGAGCAATCTGCCCTTCGGGACGAATCGGAGCCCATCAAGGGGGAGGTGAAGAGGGGCTAAACCTCGTCATCGCCGTCTTCCAGCGGCTCGTCGTCCCTGGCGGGGATGACGTAGTTGCCGGTGAGCCAGCGATTGAGGTCGATATCGGCGCAGCGCTTGGAGCAGAAGGGCTTGAACTGATCCACGGTCGGCTTGCCGCAGATTGGGCATTTCTTTTGTGGCGTTTCTGCCATCAGACGCCCGAAAGGCTCGACTGGTTGAGCCAGTTGAAATGCACCGGATAGCCCTCGCCGGCCAGAAGCTGGGTCACCTCGTTGAGCGGCAGGCCGACGACGCCGGAATAGGAGCCGACCAGCTTGACCACGAAGGAGCCGGCAATGCCCTGGATGGCATAGCCGCCAGCCTTGTCGCGCCATTCGGCGCTGGCGAGATAGGCTTCCATCTCCTTGCCCGAGAGGCGCTTGAAACGGATGCGGGTCTCGACCAGGCGATGGCGGCGGGCGCCCGAGGGGGTGATCAGCGTCACACCGGTATAGACCCGATGGGCCCGACCCGAGAGCAGGCGGAGGCAATCGGCGGCCTCTTCCATGGTCTCGGCCTTGGGCAGGATGCGCCGGCCAACGGCCACCACGGTATCGGCAGCCAGCACCATGGAATTGGAGCCGAAACCTGCAACGCTGGCCTTGTGGCGGGCGGTCAGGGCCTTGAGGTCGGCCAGGCGCTGGGCCAGCTTGCGCGGCAATTCGCCCTTTTCGGGAGTTTCATCGACATGGGCCGGCACCAGATGCTCGGGCTCGATGCCGATCTGGTTCAGCAGGGCCAGGCGTCGCGGCGAGGCGGAAGCCAGAATCAGGTCGGGACGGCCGGCCATTTATGTCGTGCTCCTGGAAAGCCCGGGCCCTTCGCATGGCTCAGGGCGTTCGTTGCTCAAAACGATCCACCGGATCGTTTTGCCCGCCCAAAAAGGCGGTCGCGCCTCACTTAAAGCGGTAGGTGATGCGACCCTTGGTGAGGTCGTAAGGGGTCATCTCGCACAGGACCTTGTCGCCGGCAAGAACGCGGATGCGGTTCTTGCGCATGCGCCCGGCGGTGTGGGCGATGATTTCATGATCGTTTTCGAGCTTCACGCGAAAGGTCGCGTTGGGAAGCAATTCGGTGACCACGCCCGGAAATTCGAGCACTTCTTCCTTGGCCATACTTTCTCCTGAGAAGGCCCCATGCGCCATTGTTGGCTGGCCGGGGCCGCAAAATCGGGCGGAACCTACTTCAATTCAATGGTTTTGTGAACCACTTGCCCAAAGCGGCGTCACATTGTGCCCAAGAGGGCTGCTGGCAAAGGCATTTTGGCAGGACAAACCCTCAACTGACGAGGGATTCGAGCCTGGCCCTGACCTTCTTGCGCAGGCTGTCGCGCAGGTCCCGATAGGCATTGAGAACCAGCTCGCGATTGCCCTCGACGAGGGACGGATCCTCGACCTTCCATTCTTCGAGTGCACCCATTTCCAGGCCCTTGCGGCGGACCGCTTCGGGAGCATCATCGGACAGGGTAATGACGAGATCGAAATGGTTGGCCACCAGTTCGTCCAGGATATGGGGCGTGTGCACGCTCATATCAATGCCGATCTCTTCCATGACTTCGTGCACGAACTGATCGGCCTTGCCGCCATTGACGCCCACCGAGCGGGCAATGAGGCGGCCGGGAAAGGCCTGGCGGGCGAGCGCTGCGGCGATCGGCGATCGCACCGAATTCATCGAGCAGACGAAAAGCACGGTGGGCAATTCGCTTGTCGCCTCGTCAATGCGCGAGGCATAGGGCTGGACGGCACAGATGAGGGTGAAAAGACGCCGGGCGGTGTTGAGATCGAGGACGATCTTGTTGGTGAGCCGGGTCCGCAGCAGCTCGGCTGCCTCGTTGTGCATGCCGCGCCGCGCCATATCGACGGTTTCGATCTGGAAGGGTTGGGCCGAACGGATGGCTTCGTAGTAGGCGTCGCGGATGCGGAAATAGTCGCGGATCAGGCGGCGGAAGGGTGTGAGCGAGAGATAATGCGCGGCGATGGGCTGGAAGGTTTCCGGATTGCGCACGTCGAGCAGGATGTAATTGCCGATAATGGACATATGCAGGGCATACGGCCCCTCGGCGCTCACCCGGGCCGGCTTGAAGCTATTGTCCTCGAGCAGGTCGAATATGGCGATGCGCCATTCATGCACCTCGTCGGGATTGATCGAGGTGATGGTATTGGGATCGAGCGTGACGGTGACCAGCCTGTTCCGGTCGGTCACCGCCTGCTCTTTGCCCATGGATATGCTCACCGGTTGAGCCTTATGGAAATGGACCGTCCATGGCCGTCGAGGTCTTCGACCCCGGCAATGGTGACGGCCGGTTCGGCCAAAGCCGCGAGCGAAGAGGGCGTACAGCCCAGCAGCGAGGTGCGCTTCATGAAATCGAGCACGCCCAGGCCCGAGGCAAAGCGCGCCGAGCGGGCGGTGGGCAAGACGTGGTTGGAGCCGCCGACATAGTCGCCGATCGCCTCGGGCGTGTGATGGCCGAGAAAGATCGCTCCGGCATGGCGGATTTTGGGGACCAGCGCCTCGGGATCGTCGGTGGCGATTTCCACATGCTCGGAGGCGATGCGATTGGCAAGATCGGCCGCTTCATCGAGCGAGGCGACGGTGATGATGGCGCCCAACTCCTCCCAGCCCTCGCGGGCAATGGTCTGTTTGGGCAGAAGCGAAAGCTGGCGATCGACCTCGGCTTCGACCGCATCGGCGAGGCGGGCATCGGTGGTGACGAGGATGGACTGGGCCCCTGCCCCGTGCTCGGCCTGGGCGATGAGATCGGCCGCCACCCAGGCGGGATTGGCCGAATGGTCGGCAATGACCAGGACTTCGGAGGGGCCGGCGATCATGTCGATGCCGACCTGGCCGAAGACCTGCCGCTTGGCGGTGGCAACATAGGCATTGCCGGGGCCGGTGACCTTGTCGACGCGCGGAATGGACTGGGTGCCATAGGCGAGGGCCGCGACGGCCTGGGCGCCGCCGATGCGATAGATTTCGGTGATGCCGGCAATCTGCGCCGCGGCCAGAACGGTGGGGTTAATCTCGCCATTGGGCGTCGGCACGACCATGGCGATGCGGGACACCCCGGCGACGCGGGCGGGCACAGCGTTCATCAGCACCGAAGAGGGATAGGAGGCCAGACCACCGGGCACATAGATGCCGACGGCGTCCACCGCGGTCCAGCGCGAGCCCAGCGTCACGCCGATTGCATCGGTATAGACGTGATCCTCCGGCTTCTGCTTTTCATGGTGTGACCTGATGCGGTCATGCGCGGTCTGGAGGGCAGCGCGCACATGGTCCGGTACTGTCGCAGCCGCGGCGGCGATCTCGCCGGCGGAGAAGGCCAGCGTCTCGGGCGTCAGGCTGGTGCGATCGAACTGGTTGGTGAGTTCGGCCACGGCGACATCGCCCCGCGCCCGCACATCGGCGATGATGGTCGCGACGGTGTCGTTGACGTCCTTGCTGGATTCGCGCTTGGCGCCGAGCAGGTCGGAAAAGCGCTGTTCGAAATCGGCCTGGGCGCTATCGAGGCGAAGGGGCATGAAGGGCTTTCAGTCGAGGGCGTGGGAGGGCTTGGCCGAGGCTGCCCAGGCGGCGCCAAGATCGGCGAGGCGCGCTTCGAGATAATCCACCGTCAGGCGCACCGTGCCGCCGCCGGCGAAGCGCAGTTCGACGATGCCAGCGGGCGCCTGGGTGGGTTCGAAGGTAATGGCGAGCAGTTCCACCACGCCTTCGGGCGACGACGGATCGAAGCCGGCAAAGGCGGCATGGGTGACGCCATCGAAATGCAGCGCCGCGCGCTTGCGCACGCCCTTGGAACGCGGCTTGTCGCTGGCCCAGTCGAACCGGTTCATCAACAAGGCAAAGCGCCGGTCGCGGCGGGCATAGCCCATGTCGGCGGTGCGGATGATCGCATCCTGCGCGTGGGCGGAGACAATTTCGAGGTCTTCGGTATCAAGCGCAATCAGCTTGAGATCGGTCATGAGCAAGGCCCTAGGTGGGGTGGCGATGACCCTATCTGGTCACGACCTCCCCGATCTACAAGTTTGCGGGCATGGGGGCAATGCGATGTGTGGAGAAAGACAACGGCGGACCTTTGCTGATCCGCCGCGCCACCAAACTTTTCGAGCCGCTGTGCGGGTTGCCGCTGCCATTCGAGCATAGCTCTCTTGGCCTTGCGCAATCAAATCGCTCCACCGGAGCGATTTGCCCTACGGGACCTGCGCAAGCTGGAGTGATTTTGCCTGCGGCGCTGGCGCTAGCCTGCTACGCGTTCGATCTCCGCGCCGCATCGGGACAGCTTGTCTTCGAGCCGTTCGAAGCCGCGGTCGAGGTGGTAGATGCGGTTGACCACGGTTTCGCCCTTGGCGGCGAGGCCGGCAATGACCAGAGACACCGAGGCGCGGAGATCGGTGGCCATGACCTGGGCACCTTTGAGCTGGGACTTGCCGGTAATCGTGGCCACCTGGCCGTTGACGGCGATATCGGCGCCGAAGCGGGCGAGTTCGGCCACATGCATGTAGCGGTTCTCGAAGATCGTCTCGCGAATCTGGCTGGTGCCCGAGCTCATGGTCATGAGCGCCATGAACTGGGCCTGCAGGTCCGTGGGGAAACCGGGAAACGGATCAGTCTCGACATCGACGGGCTGGATGCCATTGCCATTGCGGCGCACGCGCAGGCCATTGGCTTCGGTGGACAGCTCGGCACCGGTCTGGGCGAGGATATCGAGCGCCGATTGCAGGTGTTCGGGGCGGGCGCCCCTCAGGAGCACATCGCCGCCGGTCATGGCCGCGGCCATGGCGAAGGTGCCGGTCTCGATGCGGTCGGGGATGACGTCCACGGTCGCACCATGGAGTCTTTCCACACCCTCGATCGTGAGGGTCCGCGTGCCGATGCCGGAAATCCTGGCGCCCATGGCGACGAGGCATTCGGCCACATTGGTAATCTCGGGCTCCTGGGCGGCATTCTCGATGACCGTGGTGCCACGCGCCAGGGTTGCCGCCATCAGGATGGTATGGGTCGCGCCGACCGACACCTTGGGGAAGCTGACAGTGGCGCCGACAAGGCCGCCCTTGGGGGCCTTGGCCACGACATAGCCTTCGTCGATGTCGATCTCGGCGCCCAGTGCCTTGAGGCCATAGAGGAAGAGATCGACCGGGCGGGTGCCGATGGCGCAGCCGCCGGGCAACGACACGCGGGCCTCGTGGCAGCGGGCCAGGAGCGGTCCGATGACCCAGAAGCTGGCGCGCATCTTGGACACGAGGTCATAGGGCGCGGTGGTGTCGACAATGTCGGCGGCGTGGAAGGTCATGCGCTGGCCCACGCCTTCTTCCTCGCCGCGGCGGCGCCCATGCACGGCAATGTCGACGCCGTGATTTTCCAGAATACGTTCGAGCTGCTTGACGTCGGCAAGGCGCGGCACATTCTGCAGCACCAGCGGCTCATCGGTGAGCAGCGAGGCAATCATCAGCGGCAGAGCGGCGTTCTTGGCGCCGGAAATGGCGATGTCGCCCCGGAGCTCATTGCCGCCAACCAAACGAATACGATCCATAAGAAGTCCTCAGATTTGGCCCTTTGGGCCTGCTACCTGTTGGGAGGCAAGGCAGGATCTTCGTTGCCGCGTAGGCCAGACCAGCCGTCTCAGAAAAAGTGGTGCGAATAGAATCGCCCGAAAATGGTTTACGGTTTCTTGTTCGTGTCCGTTTCGGGTGTGGTCAGTGCAGTCTCAGGTCCCGCGCCCGTGGCGCGTGCCTTTGCCTGCTCTTTCCGACGCTTGAGGTTTTCCCGCAGCTTTGCGGCCAATCTTTGCTCGCGCTGTGCGGTTTGTTCCGCTTTGCCCATGGCCCTTCGGCACCTCGATTCCTTCGCTGCGGTTGATAGGCTGTTTTTGGTCTTGCGTCGAGTGAGGCACTATGGCAAAGGAGCCCCCGTCGCCGCGCCGGATCACCGGCCCTTGCGAATTTGCTGCCGTAGCTCAGTGGTAGAGCACTCCCTTGGTAAGGGAGAGGCCGACAGTTCAATCCTGTCCGGCAGCACCATTTCAACGCATTGATATCGTTCTGACCCTGGCTGTTGCGAGGGCCCTGTCCGCCTTGTGCATGTCGGTCGCCGCAAGGATGGCATGATCGCAGCATTGCTGCGACTGGTCAGAGCAGCGGCATCGCAAAATTGCCAAAGGACGTGTGGACGCGCCGGTCATTGGCCGGCCGCGCCGCACACATCCTAGTCTGAGATCGCCCTGTTAGACCGGCAATCGGCGCGCGTCCTCTGCATCAAAGACATGGGTGCGGTCTGCGGTGAAGGACAGCCGGATCGCCTGCCCAGGCGCGAGGGCCACGCGATCCTTGAGCAGCAGGGTGACGTCCTGGCCATTGAGGTGCGCCGTGACCATGGTTTCGGCGCCGGTGGGCTCGACAATGCCCACAATGGCCTCTGAGCCGCCCTCAGCGACGATCTGCACATCCTCCGGGCGGATGCCGAAATGGACAGCCCGGCCGGCAAGATCGGCGGAGAATGAGCGCACCTCGATCATCGAGCCGTCTTCGAGCCTGAGGCCCGGCTGCTCCCCGGCAGTCAGTGTTCCCGGAATGACATTCATGGCCGGCGATCCCAGGAAGCCGGCGACGAAGACATTGGCGGGACGATCGTAGAGTTCGAGCGGTGCGCCGGATTGCTCGACGCGCCCGCCGTTCATCACCACGATCCGGTCGGCCATGGTCATGGCCTCGGTCTGATCATGGGTGACATAGACGGTGGTGATGCCGAGCTGCTGGTGCAGCGCCTTGATCTCGCCGCGCATCTGCACGCGCAGCTTGGCGTCGAGATTACTGAGCGGCTCGTCGAAGAGGAAGACCTGCGGGTCGCGCACGATGGCCCGGCCCATGGCCACGCGTTGCCGCTGCCCGCCCGAAAGCTGGCGCGGGCGCCGGTCGAGATAGGGTTCGAGCGCGAGGATTTTTGCCGCGTGCTGCACGCGCCGGTCGACCTCGGCCTTGTCGGTGCCGCGCAGCTTGAGCGAGAAGCCCATGTTCTGCGCCACGGTCATGTGCGGATAGAGCGCATAGGACTGGAATACCATGGCGATGTCGCGATCCTTGGGTGCGAGGTCGTTGACCACGCGCCCGCCAATGCGCAGGTTGCCGCCAGTGATGGGTTCGAGCCCGGCCACCATGCGTAGCAAGGTGGACTTGCCGCAGCCGGACGGGCCGACCAGCACGACGAATTCGCCATCGGCAATGTCGATATCGACGCCATGGATCACCGGCACGCTGCCATAGGATTTGTGGACGCCCTCGAGCGTGATCGCAGCCATGAAGAGAACTCCCGGAAAGTGTCAGGCGACGCCGTCGCCCTCGTGAGCCACGGCGCGGCGCTGGCCGGTGGAAAAGACAATGAGCGCAAAGACCGGCTCGTCGCCCACGGCGCGCGCCCAGTGGCGGACGTCCTGCGGGATGCGAATAACGTCCCCGGCCCCCAGCATGATGGTTTCCTCGCCCAGGCGGTGCTCGCAGCGGCCCGAGACGACGTAGAGCAGTTCCTCGCAATTGGGATGCGAGTGCAGTGGATTGCGCTCGCCCGGCTTGATGAAGCAGGTGCCGAAGGTCATCTCCGCCCCTGCCATGTTGTCCCCGGTGATCTTCCAGTTGAGTTCGCCCCAGTTGGTGGGCACGCGCTCACCGTCCTCGGTCCGGGATACGAAGCGTTCGGCACTCATGATGGACATGCTCCTGGCTCAGATCGCCGCCGTGGTGCCTTCGGGCACCTGGCTGTAGAAATCGTAGAGTTTCATGATCTCCAGCGCCGCTTCGAGCGTGCCCTTGGTGAGGGGCTTTTCCTCCAGCACCGCTTCGCAGAAATGCAGCACCTCGGGCGCATAGCCGAGCGAGAACATGTTGTTGTTGTAGAGCTGGCCCAGCGAGAATTCCGGCTCGTAGAGCAGTGCTGCGCTCCCTTCGGGCTGGATCCAGCTCGATGCCCTTCCATAGCTGGGTAGATCGGCCTGCCGGTAATGGGTGAGTTTGACGCCATTCTCGACAATGGCATGGCTCCATTCGCCGATGGCTTCCACGCGCTCGAAGGGACCGGCCCAGCTCTGCGCCGCCGAAAAATGCAGCGAGCCGATGGCACCGGATTTGAAGCGCAAGGCCGCGACCGTGCCGCCGGTATTGCCGGCCCATTCGAATGTCGCCCGCTCGATGGGGCCGGCGAGGAAATGGATGATGGAGCCCGGATGGTAGATGTGGTCGAGAAAGCTCTGCATGGCGACGAGATCGCGCCGGTCGGCCGGCTTGGGCAGGCTTTGCGGATAGCGGACGGCCAGCGCCGACAAAGCACCGAAGCCGGGCGACTCGATGATGTCCTTGAGCTTTTCGATGGCAGGGAAGAAGGTCTTCTTGAGCCCGGTCATGATCTTCTTGCCGGTCTGGGCGCTCAGCGCCTGCAGGTCTTCCACCTCGGCACGCGAGGCGGCAGTCGGCTTCTCCATCCAGACATGGGCGCCCGCCAGCACGCAGTCGCGGGCCAGGGCCGTCGCCCGGACATGGCCGTCCTCGGTATAGTTGGTGACGATGAAGACCACGTCCGGTTTTTCGGCCGCCAGCATCTGGTGATGGTCGGTATAGGTCCGCTCGCCGCCAAACACCCGGGCAAAGCCCTGGGCACGAGCGGCATCGAGGTCGCAGATCGCCGCCAGGTCGACCGGGGCATAGCGGAAGGTGGGGTAGACATTACGATAGGCATGGCCACCGGCACCGATGAAACAGGCCTTGAGCCGCCGCTCGTACTCGAAATTGTAGCGGATTTCCCGCGGAACGTGGTGCGGCATGGGTCAGCCTTTCAATGCGCCTTGAGTGAGGCCTTCGGTGAAGCGCCTCTGGGTAATGAGGTAGAGCAGGATGATGGGCAGGAAGGTGATGACCGTTCCCGAAAAGACCAGCCGGAACTGGGAGGCATAGGTCGAGGCAAAGCGCACCAGACCCAGCGGAAGTGTCTGCACATCGGGGCTAATCAAGACGATCAGCGGCAGGAAAAAGTCGTTCCAGGTGGAGAGCGCCGAGATGATGACCAGCGCCTGCAGCGCCGGGGTCGAGAGCGGCAGCATGACCTGGACGAGGATCTGGAAATGGTTGGCGCCGTCGATCTTCGCGGCCTCGACCAGTTCATCGGGTACGCCGATGAAGAAGCTGCGCATTAGGAAAATGCCGAAGGGAATGCCATTGCTGACCTGGGCCAGGGTGATGCCGACCAGCGAGTTGATGAGCCCCAGGTTGAACAGCACCTGGTAGAGCGGAATGACGATGGCCTGGACCGGAATGGTGAGGCCGAAAATGATGGCGTAGAACATCCATTCGCGGCCCGGAAACCGGATTTTAGCGAGGGCATAGCCCGCCGGGGCGCAGGTGATGAGCGTCAGGGCCACCACGCCGGCCAGGTTCATCAGGCTGTTGACGATGAGTTCGCTGAAGCCGCCGATCTTCCAGGCATCGGCATAGTTCTGCCACATCAGTTGCGCCGGAAGCGCGAAGGGATTGGCCTGCCCGATCTCGGCCTCGGTCTTGAGGCTCGACATCAACAGCCAGAAGAACGGCCCCAGGATGACGAGGAAGACCGGGACCAGCGCCAGCGCCACGGGCCATTCGCGTTTGCGGACACTCATTGGGCAAGCCTCGCGCGCCAGCGGTTGAAGACAATGGTGATGGTGATGGCCAGCACGCTGAGCAGGATGCAGAGCACGGCCGCGAGACCATGGTCCTGGGCGGAAAAGGCGAGGCGGTAGATGTAGGTGGTGATCAGCTCGCTCTGGTAGAACGGGCCGCCATCGGTCATCACGAAAACGGTGGCAAAGCCCTTGAGGCCGTTGATCAGCGCCAGCGACACCACGAAGGTCATGACCTCCCTCAGGCCCGGCAGGGTGACGTAGATCAGCTTCTGCCAGGCGGTGGCGCCATCGATATCGGCCGCTTCGTAGAGCGAATGATCGATATTCTGCAGGCCGGCGATGAACAGCAGCATGTAGAGGCCGAAGCCCTGCCACGAGCTGGCGACGTTGACCGAGAACAGCACCAGCAGCGGGTCCGAGAGCCAGCCCTGCGTCCAGTCGCCCAGGCCCATCTGCTCGAGGCTGGTATTCAAAAGGCCGTAGAAGGGGTCGTAGATATTGGCCCAGATCACCCCGACTACGGCAAGGGAAACAAGGTGCGGCAGGAAGAAGGCGGTGCGGAAGAAGACGTGCGTCCGCTTGAGCCGGCCGATGGCCAGCGCCAGTGCCAGCCCCAATCCGCCCGCCAGCACCAGATGATAGAACAGCCAGAGGAAAGTGTGCCCGAGGCTCAGCCAGACGATGGGGTCGATAGCCGCGCGCCGGTAATTGTCGAGCCCCACGAAGCTGGCGGCGGTGTTGAGCCCGCGCGAGTCGGTGAAGCTCAGCCAGAGGGTGAGGGCAATCGGAGCGAGCGTGAACACCGCGTAGACGGCCAGCGCCGGCAGCATGAGCGGCAGGGCGGAGAACAGGCCATCGTGCCCCGATGCGCCACCCGGCCGGCCCGGTCGGGTGGCACGGGCGACGAGGCCGTCCGTGCCTTTGGCGGTGGTTGGGAGACTGGTCATGGAGAAAAAGGGTCCGCCAGGTTGCTCGGGAGGGTGGTCGAGGCGCTAAAGCGCCTCTTCCATCTTGGCCTGGATCTGCGTCATGCCTTCTTCGCCGGTGATCTGGGCGCTGATCAGCCCCTGGATGACCTGGAAGTAGGTGTCGAGCACCGGAGCCGGCAGGTAGACGCTGGGATTGTAGCCGACGCCACCCGCGGCCGTGCTGAAGATCTCAGCCAGGATCTGGGTGGGCGGGTTATAGTCCTTGATCGCCCGCGGATAGAGCATGGTGCTGGCCGGGTTTTCGGCGCGGCGCTTCATGACATCGTCGGAGAGGATGAAGTCGATCCACTTCATGGCCAGTTCGGGCTGCTTGGAATTGGCCGGGATCATCCAGCTCCAGCCAATGCCGCCGGTGGGCATGGAGGCGCCGATATCGCTGGGCATGGCGGCAAAGCCGGCATTGGCGAGATCGTAGCCGGCATTGCGGGCATTGGCGGTGAACCAGGGCCCGGCGACGAACATGGCCGCGCGCTTGTTGAACCAGAGGCGCGCCGCGCCATCGAGGTCGAGCGCCGCCATGGCCTTGTCGATATAGCCCAGATCGACCAGCTCGCGCAGCCGGACGGCGCCGAGTGCGATGGACGGATCGGTCCAGGGCAAGACGCCGTCAATGGCTTCCCCGACGACCGGGGTGCCGCTCGACACCTGGAGGATGTTGCCGAAGAGATGCCCGGCGCTGCCGGCCGTGCGCGGGCCGATGGCGATGGGGTTGATGCCCTTTTCCTTCATCTGGCCCATCAGGGTCAGGAAATCGGCATAGGTGGCGGGAATGGTCCACTGGTTCTCGGCGAACATGTCCTTGTGATACCAGATGCCCAGGGCGTCGAGCCCATCGGGCACTTCGTAGATTTCGCCGCCACGCTGGGACTTCAGTTCCTCGTAGAGCCAGGGATAGATCTGCTTGTCCCAGCCGCGCTCGGTATAGGCCGCAGTCAGCGGCGCCACGAGGGCCGCATTGACCACGGTCGAGACACGGGCAATGCCCGAATTGGTCAGCATCACGTCGGGACCGGCATTGGACTGGATGGCGGCCTGCACCGCGCCGTCGGAAATATTGCCGGTGGGCGGCATGAACTGGACAGTGACGCCGGGATTGGCCGCCTCGAAATCGGCCTTGATGCCGTTCCAGAGTTCGGCGACCAGCGGCTCGGTAATCTGCTCTGGACCCCACATGACCAGGGTCTGCGCCTGGGCGGCAGTGGCGCCAAGGGCACCGGCGACGGCAAGCGCCGCCAGGGCAGACGCCATGAGTACTCGTCTACGCATTCTTCTTCCTCCTGTTGGGCGCACCGTTGTCCGGCACTGCTCGTTGTTTGGTGTCAGGTGGCCATCAGTGGCCGGATCACGCCTCTTCTGGGCGGAAGCGTTCGAGAACGGCCCGTTGCACATCGGCAATGTGCGCAGCCATCAAGGCGCTGGCACGGGCGATGTCACGGGCACGGAAAGCGGCCAGGATGTCGTCGCGCTCCTGGGCGGCGCGCCGGGCAAAATCCTTGCTTTCATTGGCGATGGTGCGGCCGATCTGGATCTGCAGCGCCAGGCGGTTGAGCGTTTCGATCAGCGCCGCATTGCCGGACAGTTCGGCGATGGTTTCGTGGAACACCCGGTCGCGGGCGCCGTAGGTGGCCAGATCGCCCGCTTCGAGCGCAGCCACGGCCTCGTCCAATACGCGCTCGAAGGTGGCGATGTGCCGGTCGCTCATATTGGGCACGGCGAGCTGGACGGCAAAGCATTCCAGCGTCTTGCGCAGCTCGTAGAGATCCTCGATCTCCTTGCGCGAAAAGCTCCGCACGTAGAAGCCGCGATAGGGCTTGATCTCGATCAGACCTTCCTTGGCCAGGGTGCCGAGGGCTTCGCGGAACGGCGTGCGGCTCACCTGCAGCTTTTCGGTCAGCGCCTTTTCATCGAGCGGCGTGCCGCTAGGCAGCTCGCCCGAGACGATCATCCGCACGATTTCCTCGTAGATGCGTTCGCGCAGCGTCAGGTGGCGGGGTGCGTTCATGGTCATTTCCGATCTTCAACACAGCTATTGCATACAATATTTCGAAGAGTATACAAGATGGAAAATGCAGATTACGCGTTTTGCATTCTTATGGACGCCGAAGGGCGCCGGAGGGAGGAGCGGAAATGACCAGGGTCTATGTGGTCGGCACAATGGACACGAAAGGCGCCGAACTGCGTTTTGCCGCCGAATGTGTGCGGCAGGCGGGTGCGGATGCGGTGCTGGTGGATGTCGGGACGCAAGGGCAGGACGAGGGCGCCGATGTGTCGGCGCTCACCGTCGCGGCGCATCACCCGGAGGGGGCCGAGGCCGTGCTGGGCCTTACTGATCGCGGCCAGGCCGTGTCGGCCATGGCCCGGGCGCTGACGGCTTACCTGGCGACGCGAAGCGACATCGGCGCCGTCCTGGGCCTGGGCGGCACGGGGAACACCGCGTTGGTCACCGAGGCCATGCGCTCGCTGCCGATCGGCACACCCAAGCTGACGGTCTCGACCGTGGCCTCGGGCAACACCGCCCCCTATGTGGGGCCCAATGATCTCGCCATGATGTACTCCGTCGTCGACGTCGCCGGTCTCAACGCCATATCCCGCAAGGTCATCGGCAATGCCGCCCATGCCGCGGCCGGCATGGCGCTCCACCCCGTCCCGGCGGCGCCAAGCGACAGACCGGGCCTGGGGATGACCATGTTCGGCGTCACCACCGCCTGCGTCTCGGCGGTGCGGCAAGTGATGGAAGCCAGCCACGAGGTCTATACCTTTCACGCCACCGGCGTCGGCGGGCAATCGATGGAGAAATTGGCCGATAGCGGTTTTGTCGCGGGCCTCATCGACGTGACGACGACCGAAGTGCCTGACCTCCTCGTCGGCGGCGTCTTCCCGGCGACCGAGGACCGCTTCGGTTCGGCCATTCGCACCGGCCTGCCCTACGTGGGGTCGGTCGGCGCGGTGGACATGGTCAATTTTGGTTCGCGCGAGACCGTGCCGGCCCAGTTCGCCGGGCGCCACTTTCATGTCCACAATGCCCAGGTCACCCTAATGCGCACGACGCCGGAGGAAAACCGCGCGATTGGCGCGTTCATCGTCTCGCGCCTCAACCGCATGAAGGGAAAGGTGCGGTTCCTGCTGCCCTTGCGTGGCGTCTCGGCCATCGATGCGCCGGGCCAGCCCTTCCACGATCCGGCTGCCGATGCGGCCCTGTTCGACGCCATCCGCTCGGGCTGGGTCGACGCGCCCAACCGACGCCTCGTCGAACTCGACCTCCACATCAACGACCCGCAATTCGCTGCGGCGCTCGCCGACAATTTTCTTGAGATCGCCAATGGATAGACCGCATATGACCCGCCCCACCAGAACCGAAATCCTCGCCCGCCTGCGCGCCAAGATCGCCGCCGGCAAGCCCATTATCGGCGGCGGCGCCGGCACCGGCCTTTCCGCCATGGCTGAGGAAGCCGGTGGTATCGACCTCATCGTCATCTACAATTCCGGCCGCTATCGCATGGCCGGCCGCGGGTCGCTGGCGGGCCTCCTGGCCTATGGCAATGCTAATGACATCGTGGTCGAGATGGCCCAGGAAGTGCTGCCGGTGGTGCGCCGCGCGCCGGTCCTTGCCGGCGTCAATGGCACGGACCCGTTCATGCTGGCCGACCATTTCCTCGACAAGCTGATCGGCCTCGGCTTTGCGGGGGTGCAGAATTTCCCCACGGTCGGGCTGATCGATGGCGTCTTCCGGGCCAATCTCGAAGAGACGGGCATGAGCTATGATCTCGAGGTCGATCTCATTGCCCGCGCCTCGGCCAAGGGCATGTTGACCACGCCCTATGTGTTCAGCACCAGCGATGCGGAAAAGATGGCGCGGGCCGGCGCCGACATCATTGTCTGTCACCTTGGCCTCACCACAGGCGGGGCCATCGGCGCACAGACCGCGAAGACATTGGACCAGTGCATCGCCGATATCGACGCCTGGTCGGCCGCCGCGCGAGAGGTCAATCCGGATATCATCGTGCTCTGCCATGGCGGCCCGATCTCGATGCCGGACGACGCTGCCTATGTCCTGGCGCGCACCGCCACCTGTCATGGCTTTTATGGCGCGAGTTCCATGGAGCGCCTGCCGACCGAGACGGCGATACGCGACCAGGTTGCGCGCTTCGTCGCCGGTCGCGGCAGCTAGGGCAGGTTGGCTTGAAGGGGCAGCGATCCACGCTCAATCACCGGCATATCGACGAGCACGGGCGTATCGGCGCCGCCGAGCAGCAGTTCTACCGCCCGGCGCCCCATTTGCTCATGCGGCAGGCCAATCGTGGTGAGGCCCGGGCGGAGATAGGACGCGAGTTCGTCATTGTCGAAGGAGACCAGCGCGATGTCCTCGGGCACGCGCAAGCCCGCCTCGCCCAAGGCCTGGTAGGCGCCGAAGGCCAGCCGGTCATTGAGACAGAGCAGCGCCCGCGGCCGAGCGGATTTCAGCAGCTTGCGGGTCAGTTCATAGCCGTGACCCGGCTCCCAGTTCCAGCAACTGAGCTCGGCGGAGAATTGCAGGCCGGTTTCCCTCATCGCATCGCGGATGCCGAGCAGGCGTCTGGCGATGGTTTCCGAACGGAACAGCCCCGCTTCCGCCTCGGCGTTGTGGCCGAGCAGCACAATCTCATCGGAGAGGCCTGCCGCCCGCAGCAGAGCCACAGCCTGCTGCCCGCCGCGATACTCATCGGGCAGCACCGACACCGGAAACCGCGCGCTCGTGGCGTTGAGCATGACCACCGGCACATTGATCGCGACGTCGGGAACGAAGACCTCGCGGGCGCGCATGGCGGCGAAGATCAGCCCATCCACCTGCCGATCGAGGGCCGCCTCCACCGCCTGGATTTCGCGCGCCGGCTCGCCGCCGGTTTCCAGCACCAGCATGACATGCTTGGCCTCTTCCGCCGCCGCCAGGGCGCCGCGAATGAGGCCGCTGGCAAAGCGCGTCGTCGCGACATAGTCCGAAATGAAGGCGATAGAGCGCGATTTATCGGTGCGCAGCGCCCGCGCCGCCACATTCGGCCGGTAGCCAAGGCTGGCCGCCGCCGCATGCACCTTGGCATGGGCCTCGGCTGAAAGTCGCGTGTCGGGGCGACCGGTCAGGATCATCGAGGCGGCAGTGGTCGAAAGCCCCGCCAGTCGGGCCACATCGGCAAGCGTTACGCGTTTCTTCTGCAAGCCCCTGCCTCCCCGCCCCTTCCGGGACCTCCGCCGACGTGCATAACCACGCTTGTCTCGCTTGACAACAGAAGCCGGCCATTGCATTTGCTAAATGCTTTTAGCAGGGGAAGTGAATGGGTTTCAACCTGTCCGATCATTGGGTTTGGGATTTCTGGCTGGCCGATGATGGCGAGCGGCACCACCTCTATTACCTGCACGCACCCAAGTCCCTGGGCAGTCCCGAGCTGCGTCACCGCAATGCCCGAATCGGCCACGCAAGCTCCACGGATTTGATGAGCTGGACCAATCACGGCTGCATCTTCGATGCGGGTCCAGAGGGCACATTCGACGGCAGCGCCACCTGGACCGGCAGCGTCGTGCGCGACCCTACCGGCCTCTGGCGCATGTACTATACCGGCTCGCGTTTCCTCTCTCCCGACAACAGCGCCAATATCGAAACCATCGGCCTGGCGACGTCCACCGACCTCGTCTCCTGGACCAAGCAACCCGGCCCGATCGTCGTGGCCGATCCCGCGCTTTACGAAACCCTTGGCACGTCGGCCTGGCCCGAAGAGGCCTGGCGCGACCCCTGGGTGTTCTGGGATGAGCCGAGCGGTCGCTGGCATATGCTCATCACGGCACGCAGCAAGACCGGCACCGAGCCGGATCGGGGCGTCATGGCCCACGCAACATCTCCCGACCTTTCCCACTGGACGGTCGAGCCCGCGCTGAGCCAGCCGGGATCGGGCTTCGCCCATCTTGAGGTCTTTCAGGTGGTCGAGGTCGACGGAAGCAAGCACATCGTCTTCTGCTGCGACAGCGCCAAGCTCGCCGGCGCCCGCGCCGGTGAGGTCGGCGGCATCTGGACGCAACCGCTCGACCGATTCCCGGCCGAAGTCGATTTCAGCGCGGCCCGCCTCCTGGCGGACGAGCGGCTCTATGCCGGGCGCATCGCTCAGGATCGCTTCGGAAAGGCATTCCTGCTGGCCTTCCACAATGCGGGTGCCGATGGCCAATTTGCAGGCGGCATTTCCGATCCCCTCGCGGTTCGCGCCGGCAAGGATGGTTACCTCGAACTGGAGAACTCCCGATGAGCGTCGCAATATCCGGCTTTGCCGCGCCCGGCTACGAAGCCGTGGCCGAGGCCTTCGCACGTGCTTTCGATGGCCGACCGGACATGGGGGCGGCGCTCCATATCGTGCGCGAGGGCGAAAGCGTGGTCGATCTGTGGGGCGGCATTGCCGATGCCCGCACCGGTCGCAACTGGCAGAAGGACACGCCCTCGGTTGTCTTCTCCTGCACCAAGGGCCTGGTTTCCATCCTGGCTGCCCGTCTCGTTCAGGAAGGACGCCTCGACTACGAAGCGCCGGTCAGTCGCTACTGGCCGGAATTTGCTGCGGCCGGAAAGGCCGGGGTCACTGTGGGCGACGCCCTCGCCCATAGAGCCGGTCTCTCCGCGCCGCGTGAGGACCTGACCGAAGACGACATCCTCGACTGGGACCGCATGGTGGCAGTGCTTGCGGCGCAGGAGCCGCTCTGGCCGCTCGGCTCCGGCTATGCCTACCACGCCCTGACTCATGGCTGGCTCGCCGGCGAAATCATCCGGCGTGTCACCGGCCGCTCGGTCGGGGACTATTTCGCCGAGCTGGTCACGCGACCGCTGGGGGTCGATGCGTGGATCGGCTTGCCCGAGACAGAAGCAGCGCGCGCCGCGCACCTGCGCGTCAGTCCGCCGCTTTCCGCGCTCTGGGCCGAAGAAGCCACCAAGCCCGCACCCAACTGGCCCTACAAGGCCATGACCCTGGGTCACGCCCTGCCGGCCGACCTCGTCACCGAAACAGGCGGCTTCAATGCCGATCGAATCCGCGCTGCTGAAATCCCGGGCGCCGGCGGCATTGCCAGCGCCGAGGCGCTCGCCACGATCTGGTCGGCCACCGTTACGCCCACCCGGGACGTGAAACTGCTCGAGGCCCCGGTCATTGCCGAGGCCACGCGAACCCGCAGCGAGGGCGTCCCGGTCTTTGGTGGAGAGCCCCCGTTTTGTCGCTGGGGCTGCGGCTTCCAACTTGACTCCGAGGCCCGCCGCTATCTCGACGGGCACTGTTTCGGACATGACGGTGCGGGGGGACAAGTCGGTTTTGCCGACCCCCGGCGCCGTATCGGTTTCGGCTTCGTCACCAATTGGATGATGGGTCCGGAAGACCAGCGCGCCACCGCGATCATCGCGGCCTTGCGCGACCTGGCATAATCGCCGTGCAGGGGCGCAAGCGGGATATTGACTCCGCCGCGCGCTCGTGCGCTAAATCCATTTAGCAGAGGGAAACATCCCTGCAGACTTTTTCCTGGAGGAGGTAAGTCTTGAACAGTCCAGCCCGCAACGCCCTGCGTATTCTCACCGCCCTGTCCGCCGCTGCCAGCGCCGGCACCGCTCTGGCCGCGCCCAGCTGCGGCACTGATCCGGTGGTTCTCAACGCCTATTTCGAAACCGGCTTTCCGCTGCCGACGCGGTTGAGCGAAGAGTTCACCAAGCAGTTCCCCAACGTCACTTTCGACATCAAGGAAGACCAGTTCGCCAATATGATGGAGAACTCGCCGCGCATCCTGTCTGAGGACAATGCGCCCGATCTCATCCGCCTGCCGTCGCTGACTGACCTTGTCGCCAACGACCTGCTGCTCAATCTCGACGGCTACTTCACCGAGTTCGGCTGGGACAAGTTCCCCGCAGGCCAGCTGGTGCAGCTGCGGGTCGAGGATGGCGGCCGCCCGCGCGGCACCGGTTCGCTTTATGGCATGGGTCTCAACTATTCCATGACCGGCGTCTTCTACAACAAGGCCCTGGCCGAGCAGATCGGGATGACCGAGCCGCCCAAGAGCGTTGCCGAGATGGACGCCCTGATGGCCAAGGCCAAGGAAGCCGGCATCCTGCCCATCATGCAGTGGAACAAGGGTACGGCAGGCCTTGCCTTCCCGCTGCAGAACCTGATGGGTGCCTATGGTCCGCCCGAGCCGATCAACGACTGGATCTTCCAGAAGGACGGCGCCAGCATCAATACGCCTGAAGCGCTTCAGGCGGCCGAGCATCTCGATGGCTGGATCAAGGCTGGCTATTTCCCGCCCGATGCCAATGCCATCGAATATTTCCAGATGATGAGCCGTTTCATCGGTGGCGAGGGCCTGTTCATGTTCAACGGCGACTGGGAATCGGGCAATCTCGATACCAATGCCAAGGACAAGTTCGGGTTCTTCATCATGCCCAGCGCTGAAGAGGGGGGCCGCCACGCCTCCATGTCTGCGCCGCTGAGCTACGGCATCGGCGCCAAGGCCGCCAATCCCGATTGCGCCGCCTTCTTCCTCGATTGGGTCGCGACCAATGAAGAAGCCCGCAAGATCAACGTTGCGGTGGGCGGCTCCAATCCGGGCGGCCCCGCCGACATGGCCATCCCCCCGGTCGAGCCCGGCTCGGTGACCGAGCAGTCGCTCGCCGCTGGTGCAACCCTGGCCCAGGACAATGGCGCGATGGACTTCATCGCCAATGCGACGGGTGCCATCTTTGCGGCCGGCTGGACGCCGGAATTGCAGAAGATGATGGGCGGCCAGCAGACCCCGGCAGGCCTCCTCGAAGCTGTCCAGAAGGAATATGAGACTCAGCTGTCCCGCTGACCCCGTCTCTTCTGTCCAGGCGACCGGAAGGAACCATGACTGAACATCCATCGTCCATTCCGGACGCAACCCTGACCAGCAAGCGGCTTCCCCCGGCAGGGGGGAGCCGCAAATCCAGGCGTGCAGCCTGGCTCTTCATAGCCCCGGCCTTTCTGGCATATGCCACCTTCGTCCTCGTGCCGCTTGGCATGAGCTTCTACTATTCGTTCCTGCGCTGGGACGGCATTGGTGAAGCGCGCTTCCACGGCCTCACCAACTACATCACGGTGCTGACCGACAGCGACCTGCTGCAGATCATCGGCAATGCCTTTCAACTGGTGCTCTATTTCACCCTGATCCCGGTGGGCCTCGGCCTTGCCGTCGCCTCGGCCATCCGTGGCCAGATGAACGGCCGTTTCGGCATGGTGACGCGCACCATCCTGTTCCTGCCCCAGGTCATCCCGCTGGTGGCCGCCGGTATCGCCTGGAGCTGGATGTTTGCCTCCACCGGTCTCGTCAACCAGGCACTAAAAGCGGTTGGCCTTTCCAGCTGGGTCAAGGGATGGCTGGGCGACTTTGTCTGGGCGCTGCCCGCCGTCGGCATTATCGGCGCCTGGGTACTGCTGGGCCTCTGCACCATGCTGCTGGTCACCGGCATCACCAAGATCGATACCAGCCTCTATGAAGCCGCCCGCATCGACGGCGCCCGGCCCTGGCACGAGTTCCGCTATATCACCCTGCCCGGCCTGCGCCAGGAAATCGGCGTCTGCATCACCGTTACCGTCATCGCCGCGCTGGCCAGCTTCGACATCGTCTATATCTCGACCCAGGGCGGGCCGGGCATCACCACGACCGTCCCCGGTCTGGAAATCTACCGCCTCGCTTTCGCGCACCGGCAGGTCGGGCTCGCCTCGGCCCTCGCCATTGTCCTCATGGTGCTGGTTCTGGTCTCCATCGCCCCGGTCCAGTGGTTCACGCGGGACCGGAAATGAAGAGTTCAACGTCCAATGCCATTGTCGCGCGCAGCCTGATTGTCCTCTTGATGGCGATCACGCTGCTGCCGTTCCTCAGCATGCTGTCCGCGGCGCTGGCGCCGCAGGGCACCTATCCCAGCGGCCTGCAATGGCCGGCCGACCCGCAATGGGGCAACTTTGCTCGTGCCTTCGAGGTCGCGAGGATGGACCAGCTGCTGATCTCGAGCGGCCTCATTGTCCTAGGCGTGGTTCCGCTTGCCGTGCTGCTGGCCACCATGGCCGGCTATGGCCTGGCCAAGCTCACCACCGACAATTACAAGTGGCTCTATCTGATCTTCGTGTTCGGCCTCACCCTGCCGTTCGAGGCCGTCATCACCCCGCTCTATTATGAAGTGCGGGCCATGGGCCTGCTCAACACGCGCTTCGCCATCATCCTGCCGCTCCTGGGCCTCTACATGCCGTTCGGCGTCTACTGGATGCGCGCGCATTTCCTCAACGTACCCAAGGACCTGAGCGAAGCGGCCCAGATCGACGGCGCTACCCGTTGGACCGAGTTCTGGCACGTACAGGTGCCGCTGGCCCGCCCCGCCATCATGTCGCTGACCATCCTCCTGTTCCTCTGGACCTGGAACCAGTTCCTGCTGCCCGTGGTCCTCGTGCAGGACCCGATGCAGCGCACCATGGCCGGCGCCCTCGGCGCCTTCCAGGGTCAATGGGGCACCGATATCCCGCTCCTCTGTGCGGGCTCCTTGCTGATCTTGACACCCACCGTCATCATCTTCCTCATCTTCCAGCGCCAGTTCGTCGCCGCCCTCATGCAGGGCGCGGTCAAGGGCTGATCGGAGTTTCATCATGGCCGGATTGCGCCTGCACTCGCTCTACAAGTCCTATGGCACTGTCGAAGTCATCAAGGGCGTGGACCTCGAAATCGAAGACGGCGAGTTCGTCGTCTTCGTCGGCCCTTCGGGCTGCGGCAAGTCCACGTTGCTGCGCATGATTGCCGGCCTTGAGGACATTACCGGCGGCGAGCTCTATATCGGTGACCGCGTGGTCAACGACGTCGAGCCGCGCGACCGTTCCATTGCCATGGTGTTCCAGTCCTATGCGCTCTACCCGCATATGAGCGTCTACGACAATGTCGGTTTCGGCCTCAAACTGGCCAAGACGCCAAAGGCCATCCGCGACCAGAAGATCCGCGAAGCCGCACGCATCCTCAAGATGGAGCACCTGCTCGAGCGCAAGCCGGGCCAGCTCTCGGGCGGCCAGCGCCAGCGCGTCGCCATCGGCCGCGCCATCGTGCGCGAACCCGAAGTGTTCCTCTTCGACGAGCCGCTCTCGAACCTCGACGCCGCTCTGAGGGTCGATACGCGCATGGAGATCGCCAAGCTCCATGCCGATCTGGGTGCCACCATGATCTATGTCACCCACGACCAGGTCGAGGCCATGACGCTGGCCGACAAGATCGTCGTGCTCGATGGCGGCGTGGTGCAGCAGGTGGGCAGCCCGATTGAACTTTATCAGCGTCCGACCAATCTCTTCGTCGCCGGATTCATCGGCTCGCCCAAGATGAACTTCATGGAGGTCATGGTCGAGGCGGTCGAGCCGGGGTTCGTCACCGTATCGGGCAAGGATGTGGCGCAGTTGCGTATTCCCGCTCGCACTGAGGGCGTGAGTGTGAATAGCCTGCTCACAATTGGCATCCGTCCGCATGACCTGACGCCCGCTGGGGGCGGCGCCATTGTGGGGCGCATCGGTCTGGTCGAGCGGCTGGGCAACGAGACCATCGTCAATCTCGACCTGCCAACCGGGGGCGCATTCCTGGCAGTTCTCGATGGAGACCAGGCCCTCCGCGTCGGTGACAGCCTTACCCTGACCGCCGATCTGGCCAAGGCTATTCTCTTCGACAAAGAGGGCAAGGCATTGCTCCAACCGCCCCTAACATTTGTCCCGGCCTAAGCGGGTGGCGGCTGTCGCGTGACTGTCACAGTCCCGAATTAGGGGGATGGGCATCAGGAGACAGACTGCGATGAACGCGATCGGACCAGAAGAAATCACCCTCACCAATGCCCGGATCGTCCTGGCCGATCGGGTGCTTGAGGGGGCCGTGACCATCGCCGGCGGGGTCATCGCCGATATCGGCCCGTCCGGTGCACGCGGCATCAGCCTCGGCGGCGACTATCTCATTCCGGGCCTGGTCGAGCTGCATACCGATCATCTCGAAACCCATTATGCGCCGCGGCCCAAAGTCCGCTGGCATCCAGTCGCCGCCGTGCAGGCCCATGATTCGCAAATCGCGGCATCCGGGATCACCACGGTATTCGATGCCATTCGCGTCGGCATCGACGAGCACGCGGATATGGGCGCGGCCGAGTTGCGCATCCTGGCCGACGCCATTGCCGCCGGCGTCGATGCCGGGCGGCTCCGTGCCGAACATTTCATCCACCTGCGTTGCGAAGTGTCGGCACCAGACTGTCTCGAGGCCTTCGAGGCCATCAAGGATCATAAGCTGGTGCGCCTGGCATCGCTGATGGATCATGCCCCCGGCCAGCGGCAATTTGCCAGCCCGGATGCCTACAAGGTCTACTATCAGGGCAAGCTGAAGATGAGCGATGCGGCCCTCGCCGATTTCATCGCGCGTCGGTCGGCCGAGTCGTTCACCTATGCGGACAAGCATCGCAAGGCACTGGCCGAGCACTGCCATGCGCGCGGCATTGTTCTGGCCAGCCACGACGACGCCACCGAGGCGCATGTCGATGACGCGAAGGGCCTGGGCATCCGTGTTGCCGAATTCCCCACCACGCTCGATGCGGCGCGGGCGTCCCGAGAAGCGGGCATGAGCATCCTGATGGGCGGCCCCAATGTGGTCCGCGGCGGCTCGCATTCGGGCAATGTTTCGGCCCGCGAGCTGGCGGCGGCGGGCCTGCTCGACATTCTCTCGTCCGACTATATCCCCTTCTCCATGCTCCAGTCGGCCTTCTGCCTGGTCGATACCGTGCCGGGCATTTCTGTGCCGCAGGCCATCAGCTTCGTGACCAAGCGTCCCGCCGAGGCGGCCGGTCTCCATGACCGCGGAGAGATCGCCATGGGCAAGCGGGCGGACCTCGTCCATCTGCGGCTCGAAGATGGCATTCCCATCGTGCAGACCGTGTGGCGTCAGGGTCGGCGGGTCATATGAGCGGGACATTCGTTGCCGTGGTCGGTTCGAGCGGCGTGGGCAAAGACACGATCATGGCCTATGCCCGTGCGCGCCTGGGCGATGAGCTTGTGCAGGTTCGACGCGTGGTGACGCGCGATGCCGATGGGGGCAGCGAGGATCACGACAGCATGAGCGTCGAGCAGTTCGAAGTGGCGGAGGCCGAGGGGCGCTTTGCCCTTGCCTGGTCGGCCCATGGCCTGCGCTACGGCCTGCCCGTGACGCTTGAGGATGATCTCAAGAAGGGGCGCGTCGTCATGGCCAACCTGTCGCGCTCGGTGATTCCGCAACTGGTGGAACGCTATCCGACAGCGCTGGTCGTCGAGATCACTGCCGATCGCGACGTGATCGCCACCCGGCTGGCCAATCGCGGCCGCGAGGATGCGGAAGAAATCCGCGAGCGTCTCGACCGCAGTGTCCCTGTCCGGCTGCCGCCCAGTACCGTCCGCATCGACAATTCGGGGCTCCGTGAAATTGCCGGGGAACACCTCGTCGCCGTGCTGAAGGATCTGGCCGGCACCCGGGAGCGGGCGGGCTAGACCACCAGTTCCATGCGCTCGGCCGGAAAGCGGCTGAGCCCATAGGAGAGCGGCACCCCATCGGCGTCGACATCCACCGCTTCGGAAACCAGGACAATGGCGCCGGGGGCGAGGCGCAATGCGTTCAGCTCTTCGACATCGGCATGGCGCGCTGAAATGCGCGTCGAAGCGCGGGAATAGTCGGCGATGCCGTAGCTCCTGAACACTTCGGTGATCGATCGCATCTCATCGAGACGCACGGCGAAATCGGGGAACCGCCGATAGGATAGCCAGGTGGTGGCGCGCGAGATCGGCACGCCGTCGGCCGTCGACAGGCTTTCGCTGCGCACCACCTTGGCGCCGGAGTGGAGCGACAGGGCGGCGGCGATGCGTGCGCCGGCATTTTCGATCCTGTCGCCCATGCCCCTGGACAGAAGTTCGCTGGCCTGGCCGCGCAGGCCCTCGCTAAAGCGCGTCCGCCTTCCGATGGGATAAGAGAGCCGGGCGATGCTGCGCACGAAGGTTCCGCGCCCCTGCTCAGCCACGACCACGCCCTGCTCTGCAAGCACGGCGAGAGCGCGCCGCACCGTGTGCCTGTTGGCCGAAAAGCGCTCCGCCAGCACCGCTTCGGTGGGCAGGCGATCGCCATTGGCAAGCTTGCCGCCGACAATGTCGAGACGAATGGCGTCGGCGATCTGGCGCCAAAGGGCGACTCCACCGGATACGGAGGGCGATTTTGTCATTGCACTTTCACATGGGCGGCGTAGAGCGGGAATAGTGAAAGCAGTTGTCTATTATATTAGACAAGTTGAGGCAAGATGATGACAGGGATTTCGGCTGAGCAAGCTGCCCGCAAGCGGGCACTGGATGTTCTGGCTTCCGCCCCGGCAGACAGCCTGGCGCGATACTGGGACGCGTTTGGCCCGGCGCCGGACCATGTGCGCCTTCGCGGCCCCGAAACGGGGCTGGTGATGATAAGGGGGCGGGCCGGTGGCGGCGGGGCGCCGTTCAATCTGGGTGAGGCCACGGTCAGCCGCGCCAGCGTCAGGATCCCCACGGGCGAAATCGGGCATGGCTATTGCCTGGGCCGCGACCTCGCCAAGGCCGAGCTCATCGCGGTGATCGACGCCCTGCGCCAGCGCGAACCTGGCCGCGTGGATGCCGAAATCATCGCGCCCCTCCAAGCCCAGGCAAACAGCGACGACCGCAAGCGCCAGGCCGAGACGGCCGCGACCAAGGTCGATTTCTTCACCATGGTCAGGGGAGACAATTAATGCTCGGCCACGCCTTCGGATCGGGCTTTGCCGATCCAGTCCATTCTGCCCAGTCGGTGTTCCGCTCGGTCCTCGATGCGCTGGCCAATCCGGGCACGCCGCAGAGCCTGCTCGCCGCCACAGAGGGGGCCGAAAGCCTGTCGCCCGAACTGGCGGCATTGCTGCTGACGCTTTGCGACCATGACACAACCGTCTGGCTGTCCCCGATGCTCAGGACGCAAACAGTCACCGATTTTATCGGTTTTCATACCGGCGCGCCGGTCGTGACTGATCTGGGATCGGCCCAGTTCGCCCTTGTCGCGCAGGGGGATGCCCTGCCCGATCTGGCGCGCTGCAATGCGGGGACGCAGGAATATCCCGATCGCGCCACGACGATCGTGCTGCATGTCCAAAGCCTCGAGGGGGGCCCGGAGCTTACGCTCCGCGGGCCGGGCATCAGGGACGTGGCACACATCGCGCCCCGGGGTCTGCCGGCCGACTTCGTCGCCCAGTGGGCGTTGAACCGTGCCGGTTTTCCGCGCGGCGTGGATCTGATCCTCGTCGCATCAGGGCAGGTCCTGGGCCTACCGCGCAGCACCAGAATAGAGGGGGCATGACATGTATGTTGCCGTAAAGGGCGGCGAAGCCGCTATCGCCAATGCCCACAGCCTGCTTGCCGACCGGCGGCGCGGCGATCGCAAGGTACCCGCGCTGCGGCTCGACCAGATCGTCGAGCAACTGGGCCTGGCTGTCGACCGCGCCATGGGTGAAGGCTCGCTCTATGACCGGGAACTGGCGGCCCTGGCCATCGTGCAGGCGCGCGGCGACCTGATCGAGGCCATCTTCCTGGTCCGGGCCTATCGGACCACGCTGCCGCGCTTCGGCTACTCGCACCCCGTTGATACAGGCGCCATGCTGATCGAACGCCGCATATCGGCGACCTTCAAGGACCTGCCGGGCGGGCAGATGCTCGGACCGACCTTCGACTATACCCATCGCCTGCTCGATCCATCCATCGTCGGCGCCGATATCGAGGCGCCCACCGTCCGCGAAACCGATGCAGCGGCCATGCCGCGCGTGACCGAACTCCTGGGGCAGCAGGGACTGCTGGAGGCCGATGGTGAGACCGAAGACGGTCACGTCGTGGGCGACCTGACGCGCGAGCCGCTCGAATATCCGTTGGGCCGCGACCTGCGATTGCAGGCCCTGGCGCGGGCCGATGAGGGTTTCCTCCTGGCGCTGGGCTATTCCACGCAGCGCGGCTATGGCCGCACCCACCCCTTTGTCGGCGAAATCCGCATCGGCGAAGTGGCGGTGGAATTCGACGTGCCCGAGCTGGGCTTTGCCGTGAGCCTGGGGCGCATCCGCGTCACCGAATGCCAGATGGTCAACCAGTTCAAGGGATCGGCGAAGGTTCCGCCGCAGTTTACCCGGGGCTATGGCCTGGTCTTCGGACAGGCCGAGCGCAAGGCCATGTCCATGTCCCTGTGCGACCGGGCCCTCAGGGCCGCCGAATTCGGCGAAGACATCGTGGCCCCGGCCCAGGACGAGGAATTCGTCATTGCCCATTCGGACAATGTGCAGGCCACCGGCTTCGTGGAGCATCTCAAGCTGCCCCACTATGTCGACTTCCAGGCCGAACTCGACCTGATCCGCCGCATGCGGGCCGAGCACGACAGCCTCACCGCGCAGCAGGAGGCTGCAGAATGAACGCCATTGCCAGCTACAATTTTGCCTACCTGGATGAACAGACCAAGCGCATGATCCGCCGGGCCATTCTCAAGGCCGTGGCGATTCCGGGCTACCAGGTGCCCTTCTCGTCGCGCGAAATGCCCATGCCCTATGGCTGGGGCACCGGTGGCGTGCAGGTGACCGCTTCGATCATCGGCCAGGATGACGTGCTCAAGGTGATCGACCAGGGCGCCGACGACACGACCAATGCCGTGTCCATCCGCGCCTTCTTCGCCAAGGTCGCCCAGGTGCAGACGACGACGCACACGGCCGAAGCCACCATCATCCAAACGCGCCATCGCATTCCGGAACGCAAGCTCGAGAAGGGTCAGATCCTGGTCTACCAGGTGCCGATCCCCGAGCCCCTGCGCTTCCTCGAGCCGCGCGAAACCGAGACGCGCAAGATGCACGCGCTGGAAGAATACGGGCTCATGCATGTCAAGCTTTACGAGGACATTGCCCGGCATGGCCGCATTGCCACGACCTATGCCTATCCGGTCAAGGTCGAGGGCCGCTACGTGATGGACCCGTCGCCGACGCCGAAATTCGACAATCCGAAAATGCACCGCTCCGAGGCACTGCAATTGTTCGGCGCCGGTCGCGAGCACCGCATCTATGCCGTGCCCCCCTATACGGATGTGGTCAGCCTCGATTTCGAGGACCACCCGTTTGCCATCCAGGAATTCGGCCAGCCCTGCGCGCTCTGCGGAGCGGAAGGTGTCTATCTTGATGAAGTCATCCTCGATGACAAGGGCGGCCACATGTTCGTCTGCTCGGACACCGACCACTGCGAGGAACGGCGCGAGGCGGGCCATGTGGGACATCTTGGCGTCGAGACCGATGCGTTCGCGCCCGGCAAGGAGGCTGCAGAATGAGCTCCGAACCTCTCCTCAAGGTCGAGGGACTGACACGCTACTATGGCGCGCGCATCGGCTGTGCCGACGTGAATTTCGAGCTATGGCCGGGTGAAGTCCTGGCCGTAGTGGGCGAAAGTGGGTCGGGCAAGACAACCCTGCTCAACACGCTCTCGGCCAATCTCGAACCCACCGCCGGCCGGGCCCTCTACCGCATGCGGACCGGGGACTGGCGAAACATCTATGACCTCTCCGAGGCCGAGCGGCGCTTCCTCACGCGCACCGACTGGGGCTTTGTGCACCAGAATCCGGCGGATGGCCTGCGCATGGCTGTTTCGGCCGGCGCCAATGTCGGCGAGCGTCTGATGGCCGTCGGCAACCGCCACTATGGACGCATCCGCGACACGGCCATCGACTGGCTGGGCCGCGTGGAGATTGCTGCCGACCGTATCGACGACCAGCCCCGGTCCTTTTCCGGCGGCATGCGCCAGCGCCTGCAGATCGCCCGTAACCTCGTGACCGGGCCGCGCCTGGTCTTCATGGACGAGCCGACGGGCGGGCTCGACGTCTCGGTGCAGGCCCGCCTGCTCGATCTGCTGCGCCAGTTGGTCGGCGAACTGGGCCTGGCTGCCATCGTGGTGACCCATGACCTGGCCGTGGCCCGGCTCCTGTCGCACCGGATGATGGTGATGAAGGGCGGCTATGTCATCGAGGCGGGCCTTACCGATCGCGTCCTCGACGATCCGCGTGAGCCCTATACGCAATTGCTCGTCTCCTCGATCCTGCAGGTGTGACCATGACCGCCCTTTCTGTTCGACATCTCGAAAAAAGCTTCACCATGCATCTGCGCGGCGGCGTGCGCCTGCCCGTGGTCAGCAATGTCGCCTTCGACGTTGCCCCGGGGGAATGCGTCGTGCTCGGGGGACCCTCCGGCGTGGGCAAGAGCTCGATCCTCAAGATGGTCTATGGCAATTACGGCGTCGATGCCGGCCAGGTCCTGGTGCGGGCCGGCGATGTGCTGGTCGATCTCGCCAGCGCCGATCCACGCACGGTGCTGACGCTGCGCCGGGATGCAATCGGCTATGTCAGCCAGTTCCTGCGCACTGTTCCCCGTGTCTCGGCGCTCGACGTGGTGGCCGAGCCGCTCGTCGTGCGCGGCACCGACAAAGCAAAGGCGCGCGAGCGGGCCGGGGAACTGCTCGGCCAGCTCAACCTGCCCGAGCGTCTGTGGAACCTGCCGCCCTCCACCTTTTCTGGTGGCGAGCAGCAGCGCGTCAACATTGCCCGCGGCTTCATCACCCACCATCCGGTGCTCCTGCTCGATGAACCGACGGCGTCGCTCGACGCGGCCAACCGGGCCGTCGTGGTCGCGATGATCAAGCAGAAGAAGGACGAGGGCGTCGCCATGCTGGGCATCTTCCATGACGAAGAGGTCCGGGCCGAAGTAGCCGACCGCATCATCGACGTGGCGGCTTTCGCACCAAGGATCGCAGCATGAAGAAGCTCGGGATCGAACCCTCCATCCACCCCACGGCCAAGGTCAGCCAGTCCACGTTGGGCCGCTACACCGAGGTGGGCGCCAATTGCAGCATTTCCTATTCCAAGATGGGCGACTATTCCTATTGCGTGGGCGGCACGCAGATCGCCTATGCCGAGATCGGCAAGTTCTCCAACATCGCGGCCCATGTGCGCATCTATGCCAGCATGCACCCCATGCATCGGGCCTCCCTGCACCACTTCACCTATCGCGCAGCCCAGTATTTCGAGGGCGAAGAGGATGAAGCGGCGTTCTTCGAATGGCGCGAGAGCAATTCGATCAGCATCGGCCATGACACCTGGATCGGCCATGGTGCGGTAATCATGCCCGGCGTCACGATCGGCAATGGCGCGATCATCGGCTCCAATGCCGTGGTGACCAAGGATGTCGCCGACTTCGCCATTGCCGTCGGCGTGCCCGCACGCACCATCAAGCAGCGCTTTTCCGATCCCGTGGCCAGCCGGATCGATGCGCTGGCCTGGTGGGATTGGGACCATGACCGGCTGCATCGGGCCCTGCCCGATTTCAGGGCCCTGCCGATCGAGGCGTTCCTGGAAAAGTACAGCGGCTAGGCCGCCAGACTCAGGCCGGGGTCGAAAATTGTCGCAAATGTTAATGCCGCGGGCCCGGGCTCGCGGCAAAATTTTGTTTTGTGACAGAAATATAGTCGACAAATCAACAATATCAGACCGTCACAGAAGCGTCGTCATAGTGTTTTTCTGACGTCACATCGCCGCCCTAGGTCATGGCCAGTTCAATGACGGGGGCGCCGCCATGCTGAAGATCTCACACGTTACACGCCGGTTTGGCGACAAGCTCGCCGTCGACGACGTGACGCTGGAAATCCCCGCTGGCCAGATGGTCGGCATCATCGGGCGGTCGGGCGCGGGCAAGTCGACCCTATTGCGCATGATCAACCGCCTCAACGATGTGTCCTCGGGCTATATCGAATATGAGGGTGTCAAGGTTTCCGAGTTGCGCGGCCAGGCCCTGCGCGACTGGCAGCGCGATTGCGCGATGATCTTCCAGCAGTTCAACCTCGTGCCGCGCCTCGATGTCATCACCAATGTGATGCTGGGCCGGCTCAATGGCCGCAATCCGGTGATGAACCTGCTGCAGGTCTTCACTACAGAGGAGCAGTTGCTGGCGCTCAAGGCGCTGGAACGGCTCGACATCGCCCAGACCGCCATGCAGTGGGCCCAGACCCTCTCGGGCGGCCAGCAGCAGCGCGTCGCCATCGCCCGCGCGCTGATGCAGGGCCCCAAGGTGATCCTGGCCGACGAGCCCATTGCCAGCCTCGATCCGCGCAATGCCCAGATCGTCATGGACAGCCTGCGCGACATCAATTCCGAGGGCATCACCGTCATCACCAACCTGCACACGCTTGATACCGCCCGCGCCTATTGCGAACGGATCATCGGCATGGCGCAGGGCAAGGTGGTCTTCGACGGCACGCCGGACGAACTGACAACCGATGTCGCCCGCTCCATCTACGGCGCTGACGGTCTCAAGCAGGCTTTCTCGGAAGCCATGACCTCGACCGCGATTGCGCCTGTCAAAATCCTGCCGCGCACGCCCACCAACGCCCAGCAGGCCCCCTAAGTCTGTCGGCTGCATCCTGCTTCCGACTGGCCCATCCCGCGTCACCAAAGGAGACTTCCCGTGTCCGCGATCCGTAAACTCCTCCTCGCCTCCGTCGCCCTGACCCTGGCTGCGCCCGCCCTTGCCCAGGACGCCAATGTCCTGCGTATCGGCCTGCTCGGCGGTGAAAACGAAGCCGACCGCCTGCGCGACAACCAGTGCCTGGTTGACCTGATGAAGTCCGAACTGGGCTTTTCCGACGTGCAGCTCTTCCCGGCCGCCGACTACAATGGCGTGATCCAGGGCCTGCTGGGCGGCACGCTCGACTATGCCGAACTCGGCGCCTCCGCCTATGCTGCCATCTACCTGCAGAACCCCGAAGCGGTCGAGCCGATCCTGACCACCGAGCAGACCGATGGCGCCACCGGCTACTACTCGATCATGCTGGCCCGCAAGGACAGCGGCATGACCTCGCTCGAAGACATGAAGGGCAAGAAGCTGGGCTTTGCCGATCCGGACTCCACCTCGGGTTACCTTGTCCCCGTCGTGGCCCTGCCCAATGATATCGGCATGCCCGTGGAAGAATACTTCTCCGAGACCGGTTTTGGCGGCGGCCATGAGAACCTGGTTCTCGCCGTTGTCGACGGTCAGTTCGACGCTGGCGTCACCTGGGGTTCGGGTGTGGGCGAATTCTCCGAGGGCTACACCTCGGGCAATATCCGCTCGATGGTCGACAAGGGCATGCTCGACATGGAAGACATGGTCGAGCTGTGGAAGTCCCCCCTGATCCCGAACGGTCCGATCGTGCTGCGTTCGACCCTGGAACAGGAAACCAAGGACAAGATCGAAGCCTTCCTCAAGGCCTTGCCGGAAACCCACTACGATTGCTTCCGCGCAGCCCAGGCCGGTGACTACAACGGCTATGTCGAAGTCGATGCCGGCTTCTATGACGCGATCATCGCGGCCCGCAAGGCGACCATCGGCGGCTAATCCTACCTGTCGGCCGGCTCCACTCAGAGCCGGCCGACATCGCTTCTGGAGATCGGCATGACGGACATGACCAATAACGGCCCTGGCGCCAATGCGACGGCCGAAACGATCCACCGGCATTATCGCCAACTGGTCATGACCCGGCGGATCTATTCGCTGATCGCGGTGGTTGGCGTCGGCATTGTCCTGGTCCTGGCGCTGCAATTCGCCAACTCTGCCAGCTCCGGCAAATTCCTCGACCGCCTGCCCTACCTGTTCGACTTCATCAAGAATTTCGTGCCCGACGATCCGTTCGAGATCGTTCGCGCCATGTTCGACCTGCCCTCGCCCTATGCCGATGGCTCGTTCAAATACGACTATGAGGTGGGCCGCCACTATCTCTTCGGCACAACCTTCTACATCCCCGAATATTTCTACGAAATGCTGGTGACGCTCAATATCGCCTTCGTCTCCACACTGCTGGGGGGCCTGTTCGCTTTCCTCCTCTGCTTCGTGGCCGCCAGCAATCTGGGCGTTGCGGCTCCGCTGCGCTGGCTCGTCCGCCGCCTGCTGGAACTGATGCGTGCCTTCCCCGAGATCGTGCTCGCCGGAATGATGGCCGCCGTCCTGTCGCTGGGGCCGATCGCCGCCATATTCGCGGTTTCGGTGCATACCGTCGGGGCGCTGGGGAAGATGTTCTTCGAAGTAGTCGAGAATGCCGACATGAAGCCCGATGAGGGGCTGCGGTCGGTTGGCGCCAGCTGGCTCGATCGTGTGCGCTACGCCATGGTCCCGCAGGTCATGCCCAATTTCGTGTCCTACTTCCTGCTGCGCACCGAAATCAACGTGCGCGCCTCGACCATTATCGGCGCGGTGGGCGGTGGCGGCATTGGCGAAGTCTTCCGGCAGTCCATCGGACGCGACCACGCCGCCAAGACCTATGCCATCGTCATCCTGCTGTTTGTGACCATCGTCGCCATCGACCAGCTTTCGGGCTGGCTGCGCCGCCGCCTGGTCGGCAATGCAGCCTTCCAATTCGGAGCCTAAACCATGAGCGCCGCTACCCTCTCCGGACAGGAACGCAATCGCCTTCGCAAAGCGCATCCGGAGGTCTTCGCGCCGGGACTCTGGAGCCGATGGGGCAATGTGATCCTGATTGCCGGCGCCTTGGCCTACCTGGCTTATTGCTGGAGCTTTTTCGACATCGGCACCAAGCTCAGCGAGGGCAAGTGGGAGCGCGCCGGTATCTATATGGCCGACTGGATCAGCTGGGAGGCGCAGCCACGCTTCCGTTTCCAGGAGGATGGTTCGTTGGAAATCGAACACCAGCGGTTCTCGCCTCTGGGCGAGAATCCCGACCCGGACTGGATGACCGCCCTGCCCGGCGGGCGTGAGGAAGTGACCTTCGGATCGGCCAGTGACCGCATCGAAATCGCGACGACCGGCGTGGTCGCCGTGGTCGGCGACATCGCCTATGACATCACCTTCTCTGGAGAGGCGGCGTTGCTGCCCCCCAATGCGCCAGCCTCGATGAGCGAGAAGAATGGCCGCGTAACCGTGGATTATGGGTTTGCCGGCAGCGCCGAAATCCGGGCCACGCAGGTCCTGGTCCGCCGCCGCTTCCTTGGATGGGAGAATTTCTGGTTCGATACGACCTCGCCCTTCTGGGCCATGAGCGTGCCAGAGCTGTGGACCACCGTGACGTCAGGCGACCGGATCGATCCTGAACAGTCCAATCTCTCGCTGGCCTGGAATGAATTCCTGACCAACTCGGAGTGGCAGCATGGCGACGTGTTCAACAAGCTGCTGCAAACGATCGTCATGGCTTTCGTGGGCACGCTCTTCGCCGCTGCCCTCGCCTTCCCCCTGGCTTTCCTTGCCGCGCGGAATGTGACCAATTCCAAGCCGGTCAACTGGTTCACCAAGCGCTTCTTCGATTTCACCCGCTCGGTCGACATGTTGATCTGGGCTCTGGTCTTCACCCGCGGCTTTGGACCCGGGCCCCTGGCCGGCATCACGGCGATCTTCGTCACCGACACAGGCACTTTCGGCAAGCTCTACTCGGAAGCCATCGAAAATATCGACGACAAGCAGCGCGAAGGCATGCGTTCGGTTGGCGCCCACCCGGCCGATGTGAACCGCTTCGGTGTCATACCCCAGATCGCGCCGGTCATCGTGTCCCAGACGCTCTACTTCTGGGAGGCCAATATCCGTGGTGCCACCATCATTGGTGCTGTCGGCGCCGGCGGCATTGGCCTTAAACTGCTCGAAGCCATGCGTACCAACCAGGATTGGGAAAACGTCGCCTATATGGTGGTGCTGATCCTTCTGGTCGTGTTCCTGTTCGACAACCTCAGTGCAGCCTTGCGCCAGCGCCTGATCGGCGCGCCGGGAAGCGATCGGCACTAGCCAACGATCCGCCGTGGCCAAAACGAGAGACTGCCGGCGCCCGTTGGGGGGCCGGCAGTCTCTCGTGTCTTAGCGTGATACGTCTCAGCCGATCTGGAATTCGCTCTGGGCGGAACCGCGGCGCTTGCCCAGGGCATCCCAGGCGAGGTAGCCGCCGATCGCCAGTACGTTGACCGTTACAAGCAGGGCACAGAATGCCGCCCAGAGCTGGTTGGCGGGAATGGAATTGTTGAACTGGGGGATGGCCCCGAGCGCCACCGGCACATACCAGCAGGTTGCCGACGTGGCGCCGCCCACGATCATGCGGATGCGCTGGGCTTGCGTCAGCCCCCCGAACAGGGTGCGCGAGACCTGGGCCTGAACGATGGGCAGGACCAGCTTGTGCAGATAGATGGCGTTGGCGGTCAGGACACCGACAATGCTAAGCTTGGCCCAGATTTTGGGATTGGCCAGCTTTTCGGCATCGAAGCCCCAATAGTAGGCCAGAAAGCCCAGACCACTGATCCAGAGCATGACGAGGCCCGCGGTGACCACCTTGGTGCCGAATTCGAAGGCTTCGGCCTGGGACTGCCGGATCCTGTCACGCATCATGAAGCGAACAATCATGAGGTCGAGGAAGGTTGCCGTGCCCAGCCCGAGGGCCAGGCCAATGAAGTGCACGATGCGGAGCCCGCCCTTGAAAAAAGTCGGGTCGCCCAAGAAATCAGAAATGTTCATCTTATCTCCGAGCAAAGTTCTACCGACTGCCGTGAACAGGCAGGTAGTATTTTGCGTAAATGTCCAAGTGGATATCCTCTGGAATACAACAACGCTTCGAGGACGGCTTGACGATGCGGATTTGTTACAACGACGATGGAAAATACACAGGCAGAACGGGGCCGATTTAAGGAAATTTCCCAATGTGCATTTCAGAACCCGTCGACCGGGCCGTCGAGGAAGGCTAAATCGTTCTCAGGCCGAATTTATCCGAGGGCGAAAAAAGTACTCCGGCGGTCACGGAACTGTGAATAAGGGCCCGCGCTTCGGTCAATCATGGCGAAAAATGGCGCATTTCGGCCGTTCCCAACCGCGGCCGCAGGACGTCTTGAACCGCGGCTCCTATTGCCGACAGCGGACTGCCGTGATCCCTGATGGGCCGCTTGTCGCTTGCGGCCGCTGCCGCTAAAGCTGGCACAAAGAGGGGAGGGTTGCATGGCTGCCGAAGCGCTTTTCGACATCATCGACGCCCGCTTTGCCCGAAAGGTGCTGGGCAGCGCGCGGCTGGAGGAGTTGCACACCGGATGCCGATGGACAGAGGGACCGGTCTGGTTCTCCGACCACGACTGCCTCTACTTCTCCGACATCCCCAACCAGCGCGTCCTGCGCTATCTCGCTGCGGACAATTCCGTCTCGACCTATCTGCAGCCGTCCAGCTTCGCCAATGGCCATACGCGCGATCGGCAGGGGCGCCTGGTGTCGTGCGAACATGGGACGCGAAGCGTGACGCGCATGGAAGCGGATGGCTCGGTGACGGTGCTGGCCGACAGTTACGAGGGCAGAAAGCTCAATTCGCCCAATGACGTGGTGGTCCGCTCGGATGGCTCGATCTGGTTCACCGATCCCAGCTACGGGATTCTCTCCGACTATGAGGGCTACTCGGCGCCGCAGGAGCAGCCGGTGCGCGGCGTCTACCGGATCGACGGGGAAACCGGTGCCATCAGCCTGATGATCGGGGATTTTGTCCAGCCCAATGGCCTGGCATTCTCGCCCGACGAGAGCGTGCTCTACGTAGCCGATTCCGGGGCCAGCCACGATCCTGATGCAGCGCGGCACATCAGGGCCTTTGCGGTGGAAGGCGGGGGCCACACGGTTCGCGACCTGGGACCCTTCGCTATCATCGACAAAGGGGTGCCCGATGGTTTTCGCCTCGATACGGATGGCTGGATCTGGTGTTCGGCCGCCGATGGCGTGCAGGTGTTCGACGACACCGGAAAGCTCTGCGGCAAGATCCGCGTGCCGCAGACGGTGTCCAACCTGACCTTTGGCGGGCCGAGGCGCAACCGCCTCTTCATCACCGCGACGACTTCACTCTACGCACTCTATGTCAATGCGCAGGGTGCGCAGACGCCTTGAGGCGATTGCCCAGGGCACGACCGATCAGCCGGTCGGCCGACACGGTGCCGCCGCCATAGACGGCCAGGGCCAGCGCCATGGCGAACCAGGGCAGGTGGAAATTGACGAGGCCATCGGGAACGGTGAGCTGGATAATGATGGTCATAGCCAGGATGCCCAGTGCAGCAAAGCGCGTGCCCAGGCCCAGCACCAGCAACACCGGCAGGATGACCTCACCCAGGCCGGCGAGGAAGGCCATGGTCAGCGGCGCCGGATAGGCAAAGGCCTGGCCAAAGATGTGCAGGCGGAACTCCTCGGTGAAAAGGTAGCGCGCCCCCGACGAGAGGCTCAGAAAGCCATCCCATTTGGTGTGGCCCGAGCGCCAGAACGGAATGGCCAGGGCCACGCGCAGGAAGAGCAGCGGCAGGGCGGCTGGGATTGCCGCGAGCAGGCGGTCGGCGCGGATGACAAGCTGGTCAGGACGCATGATGAGCCTCGTGTTGCGGGCAGGCAAAGGCGCCCAGACCGGCCAGGCCGATCAGGGTCGCCCCGGGATCAAATTGGGGGTACGCGGACAGGACCGCCTCGACGGCCGCGCCCAGTGTCGGCGCGGCTGGCAACTCAACCAGGAACGCTGCTGCCTCCGGTGGGATGATGGTCAGCCGGACTTCGGCATCGGGCCGCGTCAGCAGGACGGCCTCGGCGCCCTTTTGCACAGGCGGAACGAAGGGCGACTGCTGATGGGCCGACCAGATGGAGCCAATTGGCCAGGGCGATGACACGAGACGCGCGGGTGACGCCACTTTGAGGGGCAAGTCCCCAAGGCGCTGGGGAGCGATCCGGCCCAATTCGGAGGACGTCAGGACATCGGTTTCGGCCGCGTTATAGCTCTGCGTCCAGGCCGCCTCCAGCCCCGCCAGATCGGGCAGATAGGGAATGCCGGCGGCCGGCGGAAAGCTGGCGATGAATGCGGGGAAGCTCTCGCCATAATGCAGCAGAACTGGCGTTTTCGGCTTGTGCCCGCCGACATAGAGACGGGCCATGCCGGAGAAGAAATCCCCGCCCACCACCTGCCGGGTCACCGGAAAGCGCGCCGCCAGGGCGCCCACAAGGCTGACATGCACATTGTTGCGATAGACAGCGAAGCGCTTTGCGTCCGGCAGGCCACGGGGTGAGACCAGGCCCTGCGGCACCGGCTGGCTTGGGTCGATGAGGGCGGCGGTGAACTGACACTGTCCGGTCATGGGGCCATTTTCCGTGGGGCTGCATTGTCGAGCACCACATCGACAAGCCGCACTTCATCCATCAGCACCTCGAATTGCGGGACATTGTTGTCCCACTCGATCAGTGTCGGCAGCGGCCCGGTGCGGGCAATGGTGTGGGAATAAAGCGCGAAGACATCGGGACGGACGCGGCTGCCATGGGCATCAATCAACAGGCGTTCCCCCGCCTCGTCGGTGGTTTCGTCATAGCCGGCGAGATGGATTTCGCCCACATGGTGGATGGGAAAGCGATCAATATACGCCTCGGGATCGAGCCGGTGATTGACGGCCGACACCATGACGTTGTTGACGTCCAGCAGCAGGCCGCAGCCGGTGCGCGTGGCAATGGCGTCGAGAAAATCGACCTCGCCGATCGTGCTCTCTTCGAACAACACATAGGTGGATGGGTTTTCGAGTAGCATGCGCCGTCCCAGAGCCTGCTGCACCTGGTCGACATGCTCGGCTACGCGGTCAAGCGTCGCGGGCGTATAGGGCAGCGGCAGCAGGTCGTTGAAATAGCCTTCGTCGTGGCTGGACCAGGCCAGGTGCTCGGAGAAGCATGCCGGACGATAGCGATCGACGAGGGCGCGGAGCCGCCGGAGGTGATCCTGATCGAGGGGGCCCTCGCCGCCGATGGAAAGTCCCACGCCATGGAGGGATAGCGGGTAAGTCTCGCAAATGGCCGAGAGGTAGCGATGGGGCGGGCCACCATCGCCCATATAGTTTTCCGCATGCACTTCAAAAAAGCCCAGCTCGGGCCTTTCGGCAAGGATCGTGGAATAGTGCTGCGGCTTGAGTCCCAAGCCCGGACGGGCGGGCAGCGCTTGAAACGACATCAAAACCTCCCTCGAGACAAATGCGGGAGGCCCCTGAGCCTCCCGATCAGGCGATCAGCTCGCCATGGGAAGGTCGCGGTCGAGGGGCTCAAGCGAACCCATGCGGTCGCCTTCGAGCATCATGGCGGTGCAGGTGCCAGCGGGGACGGCTTTCCAGGCATTGCCCTGATAGTCGATGGTCGAGGTGCCGGCACAGGTCGTGCCGGGGCCAGCGGCGCAGTCATTGGCGCCGGCAAGCGCGACGCCATAGCACTTCTCGGTGGCGCCCATGGCGTCGGTGGACATGGCATCCTGGGCCATGGCGGAGCCGGCCAGGGCAGCGGTGAGTGAGGCGGCAAGGGCGAAGGTGGACAGGCGGTTCATGGAATTCTCCTCTGTTCAGGAACGCTTGCGGTTCCGACAGCAGGACATTCGCGATTGGGCGGGATCGGTTACGGACGGCGACCGCATTCACGCGTTCGTGACCGCGCCCACAGCAAAAGACCGGCACCCGAAGGGCGCCGGCCGGCAATGATCAGGTCATTGGAAATGGCTTTGGCTGGATCGTGAAAGAGATCAGATCCAGTAAGGTGTTACGCCATAGTAATCGTATACGCGGCGTCCATTTTCGGCGGTCCAGAAACTGTCGTCGCTGTCCTCATAACGCGGCGCGCCTTCGAGTTGGTCCTTGGTGATATCGACGCGATATCCGCCCAGGTTCTCGTCATAGTCGAGCTTGGACCAGGGCAGCGGGTAGTGATCGTGGCCAATACCGAGGAAGCCGCCGAAGCTGAGCACGGCATAGGAGACCTTGCCACCGCGCTTCTCGACAAGAATGCGTTCGATGGAGCCGATATGCTCGCCATTGGGGTCGAAGACCTTGGTGCCTTCCACCTTGTCGGACGCGATCAGGTCATGGGTTTCCTTGACGTCGGCAGTGGCGACGCGCTTGTCATCATAGGCCATGTGGTCCTCCTTGCTGGGGTTGTGCCGGGGCAACGCAGAGGCGGCGCTGCGGTTTCGCGCTTGGTAAAAATGTGATCGAAAATGACAACCCTCTCGCGGGGTCGTGGCTGCCTGGGCATGGGATGCATCGATTTTTCGGCGCAGGCGTTCCTCCATGGATTCAATTTCACGGAGGACACCATGGTCTTCGACACTCTCAAGCAGCGCATGGGCGGGCGCGACCAGCTCAACCCGATGCAGATTGCCCACCACACCCTGTTTACAGCGCGTGAGAAGATCGAACTGCTCAATCAGCTCAAGGCCGAGGCGACCGGCGCGCAGGCGGAGGGCGATCCGGTGGCATTTGAGCCCGAAGAGATTGATCTTGCCATTGCCGAAGTGCGCGAGGGCGTCCAACAGGGCGTCGGCACGGAAACTGTCTTCAAGGGAGATTTCTGATGGCTGAACCCAAAGAGGTGCATTCCCCGCAGGTGGCCAAGGTCGACTACCTCGTCGACGAAAACGCGTCCCGCCTCGACGTGCCCGATGGCTCGGGCCTCAAGGTCGCCGGCGAGCACGATCCGACCACCGGCGCCACCGGGCCGACCAATTGGTGGCTCTACGGGCTCGGCGCCTTGGCGATCCTTGTCGCGATCCTTTTGGTATTGCAGATCTTTTCCGGCGCCCCGGGCACAGATATGCAGCCCGGCACGCCGACATCTGAACCGGTTGTGGAAACACCCGCCGAACCGGTCGTGGAAACACCGGTGCAATAAGAAGCGCGGCCCCGGAAGGGGCCGCGCCATCGTTCGGAAATCTCTGTAGAAATCAGCCGCGGATGGGCGAGAGCTGGATTTCCACGCGGCGGTTCTGGGCGCGGCCCGCCTCAGTCGCGTTCGAAGCGATCGGCGAGGTTTCGCCCTTGCCTTCGATGTAGAAGCGGCGCTGGTCGATGCCCTGATTGGCCAGGATAGTTGCCACGGAAACAGCGCGGCGCTGGCTCAGCGACAGGTTGTAGGCATCGTCGCCCTGGCTGTCGGTATGCCCATAGACATCGACGATGGTCTTGTTGAATTTCTTGAGCACTAGGGCGACCGAGACCAGGGTCTGGTTGAACTGGGGCTGCACCGTCGACTGGTCGGTGGCGAAGGTGATGTTGGAAGGCATGTTGAGGATGATCTGGTCGCCCACGCGGGTGACCGAGACGCCCGTGCCCTGAAGCTGGGCGCGCAGTTCGGCTTCCTGCTGGTCCATGTAGCTGCCGATGGCCGCGCCGGTGAGGCCGCCGACACCGGCACCGATAAGCGCGCCGACACGCGGATCACCCCCCACCGCTGCGCCGACAATGGCGCCGGCCACGGCGCCGCCGCCAGCACCCAGAAGCGTGCCGCCAGCAGTGTTGGAGAGCTGGGACTGCCCGGTATAGGGATTGGTGGTGGTGCAGGCGCTGAGCGCCAGGGTCGCGGCAAGGGCGACGAGAACCTTCGACTTCATTAGCTTCCCCCAAAAGGATTCGCGGATAGTGGCCTTGTGTTGCCCCTGAATAAGGCAGGAGCGTGATGAGGGGAAGAGGCTGAACGGGCGATGAACAAACGCTCCATGACCAATCTGCACTATTTTTAGGCAATTGTAGAATGTGTACATATTTCAACCCCTGTTTACCGATGGTTAGCCAGTCGCCTGCCATTTGTGGGGTGAACGGAACGGAGTGCCCCATGACGAGCGCTGCGGATATAGCGGACATTGATGGCGCCTTGGGCAGGCTCATCAACCTTTCGGGCAAGATGCGCATGCTGTCGCACCGGGCGGCTCTGTTCGCCATGCGCGTCAGCGAACGCAAGGACGGATCGGCCCCTCACCTGGCAGCATTCGATGAGGCCGTGCGCGAGTTCACGGCCATATTTGGCGCCGTGCGCGCAGGCGACGCGGAACTGGGCGTTCCAGCGGAGGCCGCAGAGGCCCTCGCCGAGGACGGCGTCCTCGACAATTCCATTACAGATCCGATCGAGGCGTTTCTGGCCCTCGCCAAGTCCTTGCGCGGGGCGCTGAAAGATGGCCAGGCCTCGCCCGAAAGGACGGATCGGTTTGTCGACCTGGTGGCTGGCGACCTTCTCACCGCGCTCAATCGCCTGACGGCAGCCGTCAGTGCCAGTCTCAACGCCCGCATGACGTCGCGGCAGGCCAGCACCGAGGAAGCACGGGCAGCCATGCTCAAGGCCGTGGGCTCGATCACCGATGTCAGCATGAAGGTCAAGCTGATCTCCATCAATGCCAGCATCGAGGCAGCCCGCGCCGGACCCTATGGCAAGAGCTTCGGGGTGATTGCCTCTGAAATCCGCACGCTCAGCGAGGATGCCGCCCGCTCTGCACAAGGGCTGCGGGACCAGATGGAACACTCAAGCTGATCAGGTATTGGCCCAGCCGGCATCGACCAGAAAGTGCTGACCGGTCACCATGGCGCTGTCGTCAGCGGCCAGGAAAAGCGCCATGCGCGCGCAGTCGTCCGGACTGATGGTTTCGGGGATGGCCTGGTTCTGCTTGATGCTGGCAAGGTCCTCGGGCGTTATCCAAAGGTCGAGCTGACGCTGTGTCATCACTGCGCCGGGGACGAGTGAATTGACGCGAATACCCGAGGACCCCAAGGCGCGCGCCATGGACCGGGTGAGCCCATGGATGGCAGCCTTGGCCGTTTCGTAGATGGGCAGTCCCGGGGTCATGATCATCCAGCTGATCGACCCGTAATTGATGATGGACCCCCTGCCCGCTTTGGCCATGCCGGGCGCCACCGCCTGGATGGCGAAGAAGGCGTGCTTGAGGTTGACCGCCATGCGCTTGTCCCACTCCTCGGGGGTCACCTCGGCCCAGTGGTGACGCTGGTCATGGGCAGCATTGTTCACCAATACTTTCGCGTCGCCATGAACGCCTGCGAACTGGGCGATGGCGGATTGATAGGCAGGGATGTCGGTGACGTCGCAAGGAAGGAACCGCACGGCATAGCCCAGGCGGGTCAATTCCGCTTCAAGGGCTCGGCCGGCCTCCGCCGCAATATCGACAAAGCCGACCTTGGCCCCCTGTTCGGCAAAGGCGCGAACCATGGCTTCGCCGATGCCGGAGGCGCCGCCGGAGATGATCACGGGACAATTCTTGAGGCTGGGAAAGATCGCGAAGCGGGACATGGGCACAGGCCATTCTGGTGCTGGATGGCCTGACTATGCGCTTTCCCGCACAGTCGGCAAGTCCAATTTGATGTACGTACGTCAGAATTGTTGGATGGGCGGCGGCGCCATGCGCATCCGCCCTTCCAAAACTCAGCGCAGGCGCTCGACCGATGGAGCCATGGTATGCGGGGACACTTCGCGCCGCTCGATGTCATCGAGCAGGGTCATGATCTTGTCGACATGCTCGATGTGACGCTGTTCCATGGAGAAGTTGAAGGTCACATAGTCACGGCTGGGGCAGAAGGTGCAGATATTCACCTCCGAATGCCAGGCGCCGCAATAAAGCGGCTCGACCATGCCATGGGTCATGGGGCCATAGGTGCGGTGCGGCGGCACCAGGGTCAGCACGATGTGATTGCCGCCATTGAAGCGCCAGAAGCGCTTGTTGGGCAGGAAGGGCAGCACCCGGTTAACCGCCCGCATGGCCTTGAACATCGAGTTGATGACCACCTGGAAAGAAGTGATGTCCTTCTGCTCGATGCCCGCCACGGTGTCGTCGACAGCGCGGACATAGTCGACGAAATCGTCCATGACCGTGAACTTGGCTTCCAGCGCCCGGACGCGGAAGAAGTCGTCGTCGGTGTCGTTCCGCTTGGTGTCGAGCATGGTATAGTTGGCGCCGATCACCTTCTTGCTCATGTGCTTCTCGTCGCCCTCGCCATTGAGGGCGTGGGTGACAAGCGCGAACATCAGCGAGCGCTGACGCACGCCCAGCTTGTTGGCGAGGAGCCGCAGGCGATGCCGCTCGATGGCGAGCGTCCTGAAACCCCAGGGCTGCTCTTTGGGCGCCAGGATATTGGCGAGGAGCAGGTAGATGACCACGGTCATCCCGCCGCGCAGCGCACTCTTGAAGCGATCGCCGAAGGGCAGCTTGTTGGTCTTGTCCGACTGCACGCCGTGGCTGGCGGAGGCCGAACGCGTCAGGAGCGCGGAATCCGATCCCTCCAATAGGGCGTGGCTGGAGCGGACCTGCAGGATGGCGGCCCGGCCTTCTGCATCCGGACCATTGCGCCGCACGGCGGCCATGACGCGGAACAGCGGCAGGTCCTCACGCTCGAAAATGTCTGAAGACTTGCTGAGCCATTTGTCCGGATAGCCGTCGAACTCGTCGACCATCTCCACCGAGGTGATCGCATCGAGCATATGCTTGGGGAAGGGCTGGCCCGGCTGGGCGCCGACAAAACCGTGGGTCAGCTGCGGCGCCAGGGCGATCATCTCCGCCACCATATTGCCCAGCCGGTCCTTGTCATAGGTCTCGGTCGAGAAGGCGGTGAAGAAGACCGTGTCCTTGCCCTTGTAGAGGAACCACTGGAAATCGGTGAACAGCGCCTGCGGATTGCGTTCGACGGCGGCGCGCGCCAAGGTCAGCGCATCAGCTTGCTGGCCGGCGAAACTTGAAGACGAAAAACTCTTCACAACAGAACTCCCCCCAAAGCCCCACGCGTCCCAACCGGAACAAGTTAATCTAAGCGCAGTATTGCCGCGCCCGCAACAGTTTGGCGCCGGACCGGTTAATCCTGCCTTGGCCTGCCTGTCCCGCAATTCCTGGCTTTTCTGACCCATTGACCCGAGTTCGGCCCAACTTTGGTCCTATCGAGGCTTAGCCCAAGGCCCATTGGCGAAATGGAAGTCGCTGTTTAGAATAAGTCTCAACAGTTGCACCGCAGTCCATGCAAACCAATGGGTTAGCGCATCGGGACGCGTCGAATTGACCTATATCAAAGCGTGATTGCCGCGATTAGGTAGAGCCAACAGAGCCAGGATCGTCTGCCCTGCCGATCCGATGCTCGCAAAGGAATGGCGCCATGGACTACCGCGGAATTTTCGAGGATGCAGTCGACACGCTGCGGGCGGAGAAGCGCTATCGCGTGTTTGCCGATCTCGAGCGCATAGCCGGGCGCTTCCCCAAGGCGCTCTATCGCGACGACGCGGACAATGCCCGGGAAATCACCATCTGGTGCTCCAATGACTATCTGGGCATGGGCCAGCACGACAAAGTGGTCAAGGCCATGCAGGAGACCGCGGGCACCATGGGCGTGGGCGCCGGTGGCACGCGCAATATTTCGGGCACCAACCGCCCGCTGGTCGAGCTGGAGCGCTCGCTCGCCGACCTGCACCGCAAGGAAGCCGCCCTGGTCTTCACCTCGGGCTTTGTCTCCAACGAAGCGGCCATTTCGACCATTGCCCGGCTGTTGCCCGACTGCATCATCTTCTCCGACCAGCTCAACCATGCCTCGATGATCCAGGGCGTCCGCCAGTCGGGCATGGAGAAGAAGATCTTCCGGCACAATGACGTGGCGCATCTGCGCGAGCTCTTGAGCCAGGTGGATCGCAAGCGGCCGAAGCTCATTGCCTTCGAGAGCGTCTATTCGATGGATGGTGACGTCGCCCCCATCAAGGAAATCTGCGACCTGGCCGAAGAATTCGGCGCCCTGACCTATATCGACGAAGTCCATGCCGTGGGCATGTATGGCCCGCGCGGCGGCGGCATTGCCGAACGCGAAGGCCTGATGGAACGCATCGACGTCATCGAGGGTACCCTGGCCAAGGGCTTTGGTGTCATGGGCGGCTATATCGCCGCCAATCGCGCCATCATCGATGCGGTGCGCTCCTACGCGCCCGAATTCATCTTCACCACTGCCCTGCCCCCGGCGCTCTGCGCTGCCGCTCGGGCCTCGATCGAGCATTTGAAGGGCAATGGCCAGGAGCGCGTCATGCACCAGCGCCAGGCCCGGCTGACCAAGGCAATCCTGGCCGATGCCGGCCTGCCGGTGATGGAAACGACGACCCATATCGTGCCGCTGATCGTGGGCGATGCCCGCGCCGTCAAGGCGGCCAGCGACATGCTGCTGAACAAGCACAATATCTACATCCAGCCGATCAACTACCCCACCGTGCCCAAGGGTACCGAGCGCCTGCGCATCACCCCGACGCCGCTCCATACCGACGAGATGATCTTCGAGCTGCGGCACGCCTTGGTCAGTGTCTGGACCAGCCTCGAACTGCCGCGCGAACGCGCCGACGCCGCCATTACGGCGAGCAAGCTGACCAGCGGCGACCTGACGCTACCCAATTTGGGCGGCTGAGCGAACTCCCCTATCGCAGCAGGCCGGCGCGGGCGGCGACAGCCACCGCCTTGCTCAATTGCGGGAACTGGCGTGCCGCCAATCGGGACACCTGCCAATAGAGCGGAATGTCCACGACGGCGCCGGGCACCAGCTCGACCAGACGACCGGTGGCCAGGTGTTCGCGCACCAGTTGCGCCGGGTTGAGGCACCAGCCCATGCCGAGAAGGCAGGCATCAACAAAGCCATGGGTCGAGGGCAGCCAGTGGGTGGGAACGGGCTCGTCCATGCCGAAGGTGGAGCGCAGCCAATCGAGCTGCAGGCGGTCCTTCTGGTTGAATGTCAGCGCCGGTGCCTTGGCCATCGAAGCGGCATCAACACCATTCGGCAGGTGGCGCCGCACATAGTCGGGACTGGCCGTGGCGTGATAGCGCAGCTTGCCTAGCGGCGTCACCCGGCAGCCCGTCACCGGCTCGGCCAGCGCCGTCACGGCGGCGAGAACGCGGCCGCGCCGCAGCCAATCGGCCGTATGTTCCTGGTCGTCCACCGCTATGTTGAAGACGATATTGGCGGAACGCGCCAGTTCGGCGGCGGCCGGCAGGAACCAAGTCCCCAGACTATCGGCATTGACCGCAATGTCGAGCGTGACCGCGCCGCCGGTCTGCTCGCCCAGCTCGGGCAAATAGTCGAGCAGCCCTGCCTCGAGGGCACCCACCAGTTCCATATGCCGGCAAAGCCGCGCGCCCTTCTCCGTGGCGACGCACGGCGTGCCGCGCTCGACCAGTGCTACACCCAGCCGCTCCTCAAGGCTCTTGACTCGCTGCGACACGGCCGAAGGCGTGATGTGCAGCGCCTTGGCGGCCTTCTCGAAGCTGCCGGTCCGAACCACAGAAGCCACGGCGAGCGCTGCGGGATAGTCGATCATGGATTAGACCTTCTAATGCAGGATCATCAACATTAACTTTTCTAAACCATGCCGGCCAGCTAGCGCTGCGAGGAAAACCGGAACAGCTGATCGATGAACCTTGCCGTCTTCCTCACCGGGCTGGGCATGGGCCTGAGCCTGATCGTGGCCATTGGCGCCCAGAATGCCTTCGTGCTGCGCCAGGGCCTCAAGGGCGAGCATGTGCTAGCGGTCTCGCTCGCCTGCGCCCTTTCCGATGCGGTCCTGATCACCCTGGGCGTCACCAGCTTTGCGCGGGTTGTAGCCTGGCTGCCCTGGCTCGATCCGGTCATGCGGCTGGGCGGCGCGGGCTTTCTCATCGTCTATGGGGCCCGCAGCCTTCTTGCCGCCCTGCGCGGGCACGGGGCCCTTGCGGTCAGCGAGACGGGAGCACGCGGATCCCTGGTCGCGGCCCTCCTCACCTGCTTCGCCTTCACCTGGCTCAACCCCCATGTCTATCTCGACACGGTGGTGCTGCTGGGCAGCATTTCCACCCAGTTCCCCGGCGATGAATGGTCGTTCGCGGCCGGCGCCACGACCGGCTCCTTCGCTTTCTTCTTCGCCCTGGGCTATGGCGCCACCCTGTTGCGACCGATCTTCGCCAACCCCTTGGCCTGGCGGATTCTGGAAAGTCTGATCGCGCTCGTCATGTGGGCCATCGCCCTCAAACTGCTTCTGGGTTCGTGACTGGGCTGACCAGATCGGCATTCGAAACCGGGTTTGATCGGCATCAAGGTAAAGCCGCAGTTGGCGTGCAAAATGCTCCCGCACGACGGGAGAACGCCCATGTCCATCCTCATCGTCTATGACAGCATTTTCGGCAATACCGGCCAGGTGGCCAGGGCCATGGCCGACGAGCTGGGCCGCACCCACACGGTCAAGCTGGCCAGCGTGCAAGAGGCACGAACTCTTGATTTCGCGGGCGCCGACCTGCTGCTTGTCGGTTCCCCAACCCGAGGCTTTCGTCCGACGCCGGAAATCCAGGAATTCGCCTCGCGTCCGGACCTGCCCAAAAGGGCGGCCGTCTTCGATACAAGGATCGACCTCGACACCATCCACCCGGCACCGCTGCGCTGGGTTGTCCAGGCCGGCGGCTATGCCGCCGAGCGGCTTGCCAACGAGCTGGCCGAACAGGGCTGCACCGTCATAGGCGAGCCCGGTGGCTTCGTCGTGCTCGGCCAGGAGGGGCCCCTGCGCGACAATGAGCTGGAGCGCGCTGCCGCATGGGCGCGCGGCCTGATGACATCACCCGAAATGGAGGCACGAACATGAGTGAAGACAATCCGAAGGACCGCAGCTTCTCCGAAGAGATCGAGGTCGCCGGCCACCAGTTGATCGAACGGATCAGGGAGCTGGTGGCGGAGGGCAATGTCCGTGTGGTTCGCATTCGAACCGAAAGCGGCCAGGTTTTCCTTGAGATACCGCTGACCGCTGGCGCCATAGCCGGCGGGGTCGTGGTGCTCGCCGCCCCGTGGCTGGCTGCCATTGGCGCCATAGCGGGTCTTGCCACAAGGGTCAGCATCGAGATCGTCAGGACAGGCGACGGTCAGGACGGCAAGCCGCCCGAAGAAAAATAGCATCCGACGCTGATTGCCGCTGGCATTGCCCTCCCAGTTCGCAAGCTTCTCAGCCTTCGTGGCGCCACTGGCGCCACTCGACCTTGGGGCATAACCCTCGTGGCCTTCTCCGTTTTCGTGGCGCCACTGGCGCCACTCGCCCTTCGGGCACGCTACCTCGCCACTCGACCATAGGTCTCGCGGCCTCCGGTTACGCCACTGGCGTGCCCGGCCCTGCGGGACGGGTCGGAGTCTCGTGACCCTCTCCGCTAAAATCGCCCACCAGAGGGATTGATCCTACGGACCGGCTACCTCGCCATTCGGGCATAGACCTTATGGCCTTCTCTGCTAAAATCGCTCCACTGGAGCGATTTCTTAACGCTCCCTCGCCATTCGAGCATAGCTCTCATGGCCTTCTTGCCTTCAATCCCTCCACCGGAGGGATTGATCCTACGGACCGGCTACGAAGTCAGGACAATCCGCATCAGGTCGGCCGTGTTGCGGGCCCCGAGTTTTTCCATGACGCGGGCACGGTGCACTTCGATGGTGCGCGGGGAGATCCCCAGTTCGCGGCCCGCCTCCTTGTTGGATTGGCCATTGGTGATCAATTGCAGCACTTCGCGTTCGCGCGGGGTAAGCTGGGAAAAGCCGCGCACCTCCACCGGGCGGCTCCCCGCCTGCATGGCGCCAAAGTGCACGTCCTTGCGCAGCGCGTCACGGATCACGGTGAGCAAGTGTTCGCTGTCGATCGGGCGCGTCAGGACGTCAGTGGCGCCCATTTTCATGGCCGCAACCGCCGCATCCACCTGCGGAGCATTGGCCAGCATGACCACAGGCGCGCCGGTGCGCAGCGCCTTGACCCGGCGCAGCAGGCTGAGGCCGCTCTCTTCCCCCAAGTCGAGATTGGCGACGACAACATCGGGTTGGCGGCGATCGAGCGCGGCCATGAAATGAGCCGCTTCCAGCGAGAACAGGGTCTGGAACCCATCGAGCCGGAACAGGACGCTGAGCGCCTCGCAGGTTCCCGGATCGGGATCGACAATGTGGACTAGGCGGTCGCGGTTGAGAAAGGAATGATAGTAGGTGTGCGTGTTCATGCCAAAATGCCCCTTCCGGCAGGATCAATCCCCAGTACCGGGCCGACCTCGACATGCAATGGACCGCTCGGCAGGACCCCAGCCCCACCGCCGCTGCACCTCTGCCCAGGTGTCCCGCAAGTGTAATTTGATCTAAGTGGTCGCTCCGTCCGACACGAAGAACCCGTAGGATGAACTACCTATAACTAGGCATAATTTCTTTTGATTGCTCCGTCAACGACAATATTCCTAAATTCCTCTCAAAGAAAAGCCGGCATCACTGCCGGCTCCGGGGTCAGGTCTTGTTGCCTGCACGCAAGGCGTCGCGGATTTCGGTGAGCAGCACTTCCTCGCGCGAGGGGGCGGGCGTGGTTTCGACCGGCTCCTTGGCCGCTTCGCGCTTCATCGAGTTGATGCCCTTGACCACCAGGAAGAGCACGAAGGCGATGATGGTGAACTTGACCACAGCATTGATGAAAAGGCCGATATTGACCTTGGCTTCGCCCACGGTCAGCACGATGCCCGAAAAATCAATGCCGCCGATGATGATGCCGATCAGCGGCATGAAGATGTCATCGACGATCGAGGACACGATGGCCCCGAACGCGGCGCCGATGATCACGCCGATCGCCAGATCGATCATATTGCCCTTGATGGCAAAATCCCGGAATTCCTTGAACATGCCCATTTGCACCCCTCTCGCTTCTATGACCTCGGCAGGACCCCCCGGCCGAACCTAACGATTGCAGGGGTTCGGGCGCAAAATCAATGGGCCCAACGGTGGTCTTGCGCCGTCGGCGCCCGAGGCCGATAAGGACGCGTGAGAACCTCATACAGGCCGTCGCATCGATGACGCTGCTCGACCACGATCCCGTCCGGGCCATAACCCTGGCCATGGACCATATCCCGCAAGGCATTGCCGTGTTCGATGCCGGGCTGCGGCTGGTCGCGTCCAACCAGCGCTACAACACGCTCCTGCATCTGCCGCCCGATCTGGTGCGCCCCGGCTCGGCCCTGTTCGATATCGCACTCTATATGGCCGAACGCGGGGACCTGGGGCCAGGCGACGCGGCGCAACTGGCGATCGAGCGGATCAAGGTGCTCACCGGCGCCCCCACCAGCGTCACCCAGCGCATGGGCAATGCCGGCCAGACCTTGGAGTTTCACTCCAGCCGCCTGCCCGATGGCGGCCTGGTCATCAGCTTTTCCGATGTGACCGCGCGGGTGCGGGCCGAGCAGCAGCTCGAACAGATCAACCAGACGCTCGAACACCGCGTCGAGGAGCGCACCTCGGCGCTCAAGCAGGTCAATTCCGAGCTTGAGATTGCCCGCGCCAAGGCCGATGCCTCCAACCACGACAAGACGCGGTTCCTGGCCGCGGCCAGCCACGATCTGCTGCAGCCGCTCAATGCGGCGCGGCTCTATACGTCAACCCTGGTGGAGCGGGCCAAATCCACCGCCTTCGGCGAATTGGCCAATTCCATCGAAGCCTCGCTGACGGCGGTAGAAGATATCATGTCGGCGCTGCTCGATATTTCGCGCATCGACAGCGGGGCGCTGAAGCCGGCCCCCGCGCCCATCCAGGCGCAGGATCTTTTGCGCAAGACCGAGGTCGAATTCGCGCCCATGGCGCGGGAGCGCTCGATTGCCCTCCGGATCGTGCCGACCAAGGCCACTATCCTGGCAGACCGCTCGCTGGTCGGGCGCATCGTCCAGAACCTGGTCTCGAACGCGATCAAGTATACCCCGGTCGGGGGTAAGGTGCTGGTGGGTCTGAGGCGCCGCGGCAATCGCTGGCGACTGGATGTGATCGATACGGGCATCGGCTTTAACCGGGACCAGCACAAGCTGCTGTTTGCCGAATTCTCGCGGCTCGAGCGCGGCGCCCGCATGGCCCAGGGCCTCGGCCTCGGACTCTCCATCGTGCAGCGCCTCGTGACCGCGCTGGGCCTGACGCTGGAGCTGGACAGTGTCGAGGGGCGCGGCTCGCGCTTCTCGCTCTACCTGCCGGCGGTGCGCAATGTGCGACCGGCCAGCGAGAATGAGGCGCCGGCGAGCGAGGCAGGGTTCGGGACGCTGAGCCTCAAGGTGCTCTGCGTCGACAATGAGCGCGCCATCCTCGAGGCCATGGAGGGCCTCCTCAGCCATTGGGGCTGCGATGTGCGCACCGCCCTGTCGCTCAAGCAGATCGACCGCGAGCGGTTGCTGGAGGGCTGGTATCCCGACCTCGTGCTGATGGATTATCACCTCGACCAGACGTCGGGGCTCGATGCCATCGAATGGCTGCGGCACAATCTGGGCGGTCACCTGCCGGCGGCCCTTGTGACCGCCGATCGCAGCCCGGCGGTGCGGACCCTGGCCGAGGATCGCGGCATTGCAGTGATCACGAAGCCGGTCAAGCCCGCAGCCCTGCGCGCCACGATCAGCGGTCTCGCCAACCAGAGCACGCGCGGCGGTCAGCGCGGCTAGATCCGCCTATTCGGCCCGCAGCCGGGGCTCGCCCATGTCCGGCAGGTTATAGAACTGGCGCACCACGTCCCAGCCCTCCTGGGCCGTATCGACGACGTTGAACAGGTCCGGATCGTTCGGCGAAATCGTGCCGGCTTCGGCCAGGGCCTCGAGATTGATCACCCTGGTCCAAAATTCCTTGCCGAAGAGCAGCAGCGGAATGCGCTCCATACGGCCGGTCTGGATCAGCGTCAGCGTTTCGAAGAATTCATCCAGCGTGCCGAAACCGCCCGGAAAGACCGCGACGCACTTTGCGCGCATGAGGAAGTGGATCTTGCGGGTGGCGAAATAGTGAAAATTGAAGCTGAGGTCCGGCGTTACGTAGAGGTTGGGCGCCTGCTCGTGCGGCAGCACGATGTTGAGCCCGATCGAGGGTGCACCCATATCGGCAGCGCCGCGATTGCCCGCTTCCATCACCCCCGGCCCCCCGCCGGTGGTCACCACGAATTCCTTGTAGTCGAGCGAGGCCGAGGTCTGCGAGGCCAGTTGCGCGAAGGTCCGCGCTTCCTCGTAATAGCGCGACGCCGCCTCGAGGTTGCGGCGCTGCGTCTCGTTCTTGGCAGCCCAGGCCGGCTTGCCGGGCTCGGGGATACGGGCGCCGCCGAACAGCACCACGGTGGAATTGATGCCGTGCTCGCGTAGGCGGAATTCGGGCTTCAGGTATTCGAGCTGGAAGCGGATGCCGCGCGTATCTTCCGAAGTCATGAACTCGTCGTCGGCAAAGGCCAGGCGATAGGCGGCGCTGCGTGTCTGCGGCGTGTCGGGAGCCTTGCGCGATACGGCAATATCCTCGCCCGAGGTGCGCATGGATGTCGGATGACGGCGTTTGGACAAGACGAACTCCGGTTTTGCAGGCGCGCCATGGATTGGCGCCATTCCCTGCTGGCTTTTCGGGGCAAAAAGCTCATGAGCATTCTGGGCGCAAAGGCCTAAGAAGGGCATAACCAGACCTTGTGGTTCGGGCAAGGGCGGGGCATGGCCAATCGGTTCACGAGTGTGGAAGCGGCGATCGACCAGGCGGCGCATGGCGTATTGGCGCGCATGCCGCGCGGCAGGCTGGCAGATGGGTTGATCGAGTTCCTGGTCTTCGGGCTCAAGCAGGCCTGGGCCTGTCTCTTCGGCGGGCTGATGCTGGGCCTGATCCTTCTCACCCGCCTCTGGTGGCCGGAGATCGGGCTCCACCGCTACGATTTCTGGTTCCTGGCCGCGCTCGGCATCCAGTTCGGCATGATCCTCTTCCGCCTCGAAACCCTCGATGAGGCGCGGGTCATCCTGATATTCCACCTCGTCGGTACCGGCATGGAAGTGTTCAAGACGGCCGTCGGCTCATGGATCTACCCGGAGGACGCGCTGATCCGCATTGCCGGCGTGCCGCTCTTTTCAGGCTTCATGTATGCCTGCGTGGGCAGCTACATGGCCCGCATCCAGCGCATTTTCGACATTACCTTCACCCGCTATCCACCGGTGGGGATGACGGCAGTCGTCGCGGTCGCCATTTATGTGAACTTCTTCACCCACCACTACGTTTTCGACTTCCGCTGGCTGCTCTTCGCGGCAATCGCGCTGCTCTATGGGCGCAGCTGGATGCATTACCGCGTCTTCCGCTTCCGCCACCGCATGCCCATGCTGCTGGCCTTCCTGCTGGTGGCCCTCTTCATCTGGATCGCCGAAAATATCGGGACCTGGTCTCGCGCCTGGATCTATCCCGACCAGGCGGATGGCTGGTCGCTGGTGAGCTGGAGCAAGCTCGGCTCCTGGTACCTGCTGATGATGATTTCGGTGGTGCTGGTGACGCTGGTGCATCCGCCGAGGCGGCACGAGCCGTCTGCCTCGCCCTAGCAGATTGTCAACTTGTTTGGGCAAGGATGGTGCGGCCAAAGGAGCCGAGCCAAGTCGTGCCGTCACGCCAGAGTGCAGTTGGGTTTGTCCTTTTGGTCGGGGCCGCCATCGCGGCTGTCCTGATCCCGGTTGCGCTTGCCTTTCTCGTCTCGAGCAATGAGGCGACCAAGGCCGAATTTGCCCGCGCCGCCGGCTATGCGCGGGATGTGCTGCACCGCTCCGAGGACACCAGCGTGCAAATCGTCGAGGGCATCAACGGCATTGCCGCGCTGGGCGTCGCCCGGCACTGCAGCGACGACATTGTTGCGGCCATGCGCAACATCGACCTCTCCTCGCGCTATATCCAGGCCATGGGTCGGGTGGTGAATGGTGAGCTCGCCTGTTCCTCGCTCGGACTGGCAGGGGCCGACATGGCGCTGGGGCCGGTGGATATCACGCATCCCACGGGCGTCACCATCCGGACCGATGTCCACTTTCCCTTCGCACCGGATGCCAGCTTCCTTGTGGTCGAAGCCAATGGCTATGCGGCCATCATCCACAAGGACCTGCCAATCGATACGGCGCTCGACCAGCCAGAGGTCATGCTGGCGACCTATTCGCAGGCCTCAGGTCAAATTCTGACTCAGCGTGGTGCCATCCGCCCCGACTGGATCGCCGGCGCCCCGCCGGGTGAGGTGACACAGTTCATCCGCGATGACTTTCTAGTGGTGGTGGCACCCTCGCAGCGTTTCCTGATCGGCGCGGTCGTGGCCGTGCCCATCGCTCATCTGCACGAGCGCATCCGCTATATCGGTTTCATTACCCTGCCGCTTGGCCTGCTTGCCGGGGGGCTGCTGGCGCTGGCGCTGTTGCGGATCGCGTCGCATCAGCGTTCCATGCCCCACCAGATCCGCTCCGGCCTTCGGCGGAATGAGTTTCACCTCGAATACCAGCCCATCGTCGACCTGACCTCCGGCCAGTGGGTGGGGGCCGAAGCCCTGTTGCGCTGGCAGCGCGGCAAGGAACTGGTGCGCCCTGACCTCTTCATCCCCTCGGCCGAGGAAGCCGGCCTTATCAAGCAGATTTCGAGGCGCGTCGTGGGCCTTGCCTGCCTCGACGCGGCCGGTCTGTTCCGCGAGTTTCCGGCCTTGCACCTGGGCATCAACCTCTCGGCCGAAGACCTGGCCGACACCCAGACGATCGTGCTGATGGACCATCTCACCGAAGCCACCGGCGCCCGCAGCGGTAACCTGCTTGTTGAAGCCACCGAGCGCGGCTTCACCGATCCCGAGCTGGCTGGGCCCATCATCCGCCGCCTGCGACTGAGCGGCATTGCCGTGGCCGTGGACGATTTCGGCACCGGCTATTCCAGCCTCTCGACATTGCAGGCGCTCGAGCTCGATTATCTCAAGATCGACAAGTCCTTCATCGACACGCTGGGCACAGGCGCCGCCACCAGCAGCGTGGTGGAGCACATCATCGACATGGCCCGCTCGCTCAACCTCAAGATGATTGCCGAGGGCGTAGAGACGCGGGAACAGATGGACATGCTCAAGCGCCTGGGTGTGCAATATGCCCAAGGCTGGCTCTTCGGCCGCGCCATGCCCTACCCGGTCTTCATCGACAAACTCCGTCGGCAGGGTGCCGCTGCATCGGCTGAGCCCGAGGTGACCTCACTCGCCTCGTAGCCGACGTGGGCGGGAGGGGTGCAGGCTCCTTTCCCGCTGGCGTCATACGCCATCTGTTAATCCGCTTCTCCCAAAATGCCCCGCTCAGGAGGTACCCACATGGCCAAAAAGAAGAAGCAGGGCTCCAATATTGCTGGCTGGGTGATCCTGGGGGCCATGGCTTTCGGGATCTACCAGTTCGGGATCGTGGGCAGCATGGATCGGCCTTCCGGCGCGGTGGCGCGTCCGGCGACCCCCGCCACCGCAGCGACTCCTAAGCTGCCCTCCGCGCCGCTCGATGCGCCGCGCTATGTCGATGTCGCTTCGCTCAATGTTCGGCATACGCCCGAGGCCGCGGGGGCCCTCGTCATGACCCTGCCGCGCGGCACGGCGCTCCGGGTGCTCGACCGTCGGGACGGGTGGCTGCTGGTCGATCTCAGTCCCACGCTCGAGGGCTGGGTCGCCGAGCACTTGACGACTACCGAGGCGCCCGGGCCGACTTACCGGCCCCCGGCCCCTGTGAAGGCCTCGCGCTAGCGTTTCTCCAAGCGGCTTTCACTTGGCGCTGCACTCTGCCATGGCCTGTGGTCAGTCCTGGGACGAAGAGCGCGCTCTCCTTGGCTTACCGTCGCGGTCCAGTGTCATCGGCCGCCCACTTAGGTGGAGACTCACCGCCTTTGGGCTTGGAGCGTCAAGAAAGCACGCGACGCATTGACCGTTGCCGCGAAGCATCTGCCAATACTAGTTCTTTGACATACAAGCCGATGAACCACCTGGTTTCAACCGGCAACGGGAGTGGAAATGAATCAAAGATGGTGGGCTTGGGTGGGGACCATCGCTGCTGGCTGGCTGGGATTATATGTGCACTTTTGGTACCAGCGTTCAGGATGCATCGCGCATTTTGACCGAGCATGCCTTGACGCGCCGGTGCCTTGGCTGGAAAGGCTTGTTTCATTCTGGTGGGTAAGGGACTACCAAGAGCTAGTTGCAGCCATAATAGCGCTTTCTGCGGCATACGTTGTGTCCAGACCCGTCTACATCCAGTTGCGAGAGGCACGCCGCCAATCTTCCGCTGCTGCGATTCCTCACCTAAGAAGTGTGGCCGACGAAGTAGAACGCCATCAACGGGCCATCGCCACAGGCATTCGGAAGGTGCGCCGAATTGGCCCGGTGCTCGAGGGCTACGATCGAGAGGGAAACTCTCACAGATTATTTGAAGAGTGGGTGCCCGAAGCATCTGGCGTTCTTGCTGATCTCAACGACCTCATAGACGAGCTGCAAAGAGCGGTTGAGCGCGCCTACGCCATAGATCGCGATTTGGAGTTGCACGGGCTCGATGTGTCAAACCGCCTCAACAACCAATTCCGACTGATGTTGACCGCCTTCTTGCATAGTACGAGCGGACCGGACCTTGAAGACGGCGAAGAAGACCTTTCTGAAGCGCTAACGCCAACGAGAAACGCCCTTAGACCCGTCGTAAATGAGTGGGGGAGATGGGGAGCCGAGTACAATCGCGCAGCACGCGATAGAGTCAGCCAAGTTTGGGCAAAGATACGTCAACTAGAAGATGAAGCAATGGGCGGTCGATTATGACCCTCTTGCATACTGGCGGCAAAATCCGCATATAGCCGTTCGGGAGGTTGGCGCGGACGTGTTCCTCGCCAACCGGGTCAGGTCCGGAAGGAAGCAGCCCCAACGAGATCCTCACGGGTCGTCTGCCAGCCTCCTACTCAATCTGTTCAAATATCGGGAAATGCCACCATCAGAAGCCCCGAGGCTTTTGCGGTCGGGGAGGCATTGCCCTATGGTCGGTGCATGAACAAAGGCAGATTCCCATTGCGCAGAATGGATGGACGGCATGGCTGAGGCCCAGACGCCTTATCTGGTCCTGGCGCGCAAGTATCGCCCGCGCGACTTCTCCACTCTCGTGGGGCAGGACGCCATGGTGCAGACGCTGGGCAATGCCTTTGCGCAGAACCGCATCCACCATGCCTTCATTCTCACCGGCGTGCGCGGCGTGGGCAAGACGACCACTGCCCGCATCCTGGCCCGCGCCTTCAATTACGAGGACGAGACCGGCCGCCATCCCACGCTGGACCTCGCAAAAGAAGGCACGCATTGCCGTGCCATTATCGAGGGCCGGCATGTCGACGTGGTGGAAATGGACGCCGCGTCCAATACCGGCATCAACGACATCCGCGAGATTATCGACTCGGTCAAGTACGGCCCGGTCTCGGCGCCCTACAAGGTCTATGTGATCGACGAGGTGCACATGCTCTCGACGGCGGCCTTCAACGGGCTGCTGAAGACGCTCGAAGAGCCGCCCCCCTATGTGAAGTTCATCTTCGCGACCACCGAAATCCGCAAAGTGCCGATCACCATCCTGTCGCGCTGCCAGCGGTTTGACCTGCGGCGCATTCCGGCCGAGGTGATGTCGGATTATCTGGTGCAGATCCTGGAGAAGGAGGGCATCGGCTTCGAGCCCGATGCGCTGGCCATGATCGTGCGCGCTGGCGAAGGCTCGGCGCGTGACTCGCTCTCCCTGCTCGACCAGGCCATTGCCCATGGCAATGGTTCGGTCAGTGCCGCCACGGTCAAGGCCATGCTGGGCCTGGGGGACCGGGCGCGCATCATCGACCTGTTCGAAGACCTGATGGGCGGCCGCATTGCCGAGGCGCTGACAGCCCTGCGCGAACTCTACGATCTCGGCGCCGATCCGCAGACCTTGCTCGCCGACCTCGCCGAATTCACCCATCTCGTCACCCGCATCAAGGTGGTGCCGGCCGCTGCCGACGATGCCGCGCTGACCCCGGACGAACGAACACGCGGACGGGACCTCGCCACGCGCCTGCCGATGCGGGCGCTGACGCGCGCCTGGCAGATCCTTTTCAAGGGCAACGAGGAAACGGCTCGCGCGGGCAATGCCCTGCAGGCCGCCGAGATGACGCTCATTCGCCTCGCCTATGCCGCCGACCTCCCCAGCCCCGACGAAGTCATTTCAAAGCTCACCCAGCAGGGCACGCTACCTGCTGGATCGGGCACCCCGGCTCTGCCGCCGCGCGGGCCATCGGGCGGCGCTTCGGCCATGCGGGTGGAAGCCATGCAGGCGGCGCCCACACCCGTTGCGGGGCCGGCCCCCGTTCCCGCCGCGCGTCCGCAGGCCATTGTGCAACCGGCCCTCGCGACCGTAGCGAGCTACAAGGACCTCATTGCCCTCGCCGCAGCCAAGCGCGATGTGCTGGTCAAGCTGGCGCTCGAAAGCCAGATGCGGCCGGTGAGCTTCGAGCAGGGCCGCATCGAAGTTGCCCTCAGCGACGGCGCCGATCCGGGGATCATCGCAACGCTTTCGGCACGCCTGCAGACCTGGACCGGCCAGCGCTGGCTGATCATGGTCTCGACCAAGGCGCCGGAGGGCCTGACGCTGCGGCAGGAGGCCGAGCAGAAAAAGCAGGCGGCGACCGATGCGGCGCATGACGATCCGCTGGTCAAGGCCATCATGGAGACATTTCCGGGCGCCAAGCTGGTCAATGTGACGGTGCGCGAGGAAGCCGCCGCACCCGACCTGCCCCCGCCCCCGTTTGAAGAGGACGACGAATGAAAGACATCATGAACATGATGAAGGCCGCCGGCGAGATGAAGGCCAAGATGGAGGCCATGCAGGCCGAACTGGCCGAGCTGGTGGTCGAAGGGCGCTCGGGTGGCGGCATGGTCACAGTCTCGCTCTCGGGCAAGGGCGACATGCGCGGCATCAAGATCGATCCGACGCTCCTCAAGCCCGAGGATGCCGAAATGGTCGAGGACCTGATTATCGCCGCCTATGCCGATGCCAAGGGCAAGAGCGAGGCCGAAGCCCAGCGCAAGATGGCCGAAGTCACCGCCGGTCTTCCCCTGCCGCCGGGCATGAAGCTGCCGTTCTAACCTGCTGTCGCATCCTGGTGACGGCAGACGCTAACAGTCTGCTAACAAATTCACCCTCTTGGTGACCCCCTGATGCCCTCCGGCGGACCCGAAATTGAACAGTTGATTCAGCTCCTGGCACGCCTGCCGGGGCTTGGCCCACGCTCGGCCCGCCGGGCCGTGCTGCATCTGATCAAGAAAAAGGAGCAGCTCATGCTGCCCCTTTCGGCGGCGCTGGATCGGGCCGTCGCGGCGGTGCGCACCTGCGAGGTCTGCGGCAATGTCGATACCATCTCGCCCTGCTCCATCTGCGCTGATCCGCGGCGCGGGGAAAGCCGAATTCTCATTGTCGTAGAAGACGTTGCGGATCTCTGGGCACTGGAGCGCGCCGGCGTCGGGCAGGTGCGTTACCATGTGCTGGGTGGCGTATTATCGCCGCTCGACGGGGTCGGCCCGGACGATCTCCACCTCGATGGCCTCGTCGCCCGGGCCCGGGACTATACCGAAATCGTGCTGGCCATGAATGCCACCGTCGAGGGCCAAACCACGGCGCACTACATCACCGACCGCTTGACCGGCACTGGCATCAAAATCACCCGCCTCGCCCATGGCGTGCCGGTCGGCGGCGAGCTGGATTACCTCGACGAAGGCACGCTGAGCCAGGCCCTCAAAGCCCGCACGGAAATCTAGCCCGCCTAACTCAATGCAGATGCGGGTCGAATTCCTCGCTGCCATGCCAGGCATGGTCGTCGTCGGCCGGGCCGTCCTCATCGTCCTCGTAGAATTCGTCCTCGCCAATCAGCGCGGCGCGGGCGTCCACGTCGTCGGGGGCAAGTGCGTCGAGGTGATCGGCCGGGTCGGAGGCCATGGACGCATCGACATTGCCGGTCTCCTCGGTATTGTCGAGGTCGCGCTGCAATTCCTCAATGGCCCGGTCCAGCTCATCGAGCAGATATGCCGGATCCTGGCCGCCGAAATCGCCGCTTTCGCGCTCGGCCGCTTCGATCCGCATTTCTCGCAAGCGCTCCAGTCGGTCCTGCACCGGCCGGTCATTCCCATAGAGCAGGTCTTCCACCTCGCTCTGGCTATAGGGCTGGGAAATGCCGGGCGTATCGGCATTCTCGAAATTGGTTTCCTGGGGCACCAGACTGCCCGGATGGCTGTGGTTCTGCGCCATGGTCGCTCTCCCTTCCGCAATGGGCCAAGGTGCAACGCACCAGCGACCAAGCGGTTCGATCGGAGAAGTGAATTCAGTTGAGGTCGCCCGGTTCGTCGCGGACGAGGCGCAAAGCGGGCTGCACCTCATCGCTGCCGCCCTCCCAGCCAACCGGCACCGGCTTGGTGGTCTTGGCACCCAATTCGCGCAGCATTTCCACCTGCCGCACCACATTGCCCTTGCCGCCCGAGAGTTGGCTTTTGGCCTGGTCGAAACTGGTTTGCGCCTTATTCAGATGGCCGCCGAGCTTGTCCATGGTTTCCAGGAAGCCAACCACCCGGTCATAGAGGGCGCCCGCCCGCTCGGCGATGGCCTCTGCATTCTGGTGGCGCTTTTCGATGTCCCAGACATTGCGCACGGTGCGCAGCACCGTCATCAGCGTCGTGGGCGTCGTCAGCATGACCCCCTTGCCCATGCCGAATTCCACCAGCTTGGCGTCATGCTGGATGGCCGTGGCGAGGGCACTTTCGATGGGCACGAACATCATCACATAGTCGAGGCTCGAACGGGCGGCGCGGTGATAGGTCTTGTCGCCCAGCGTGGTGATATGGCCACGCACCGAAGTGATATGCGCCCGCAAATGCTGGTCGCGGTCATCCTCGGGGCTGTTCACGAAGGCCTCGAAGGCCGTGAGGGACACCTTGGAGTCGATCACCAGCCGGTCGCCATTGGGCATGAGGATCTCGACGTCGGTGCGGACACGCTGGCCGTCCTCGCCGGTATGGCTCTGCTGGGTGAAATACTGCTCGCCCTCGCGCAGGCCCGACTGTTCCAGAATGGTCGAAAGGATCATCTCGCCCCAGGCGCCCTGGGTCTGGGAATTGCCCTTGAGGGCGCGGGTGAGGTTCTGCGCTTCGGTGGTGATCTGCAGGTTGCTCTCGGCGAGAGCTCGGATGCGCTCGCCCATGGCCGAACGATCTTCCACGAGGTTCTTGTGGAACTCGGTGATTTTGTCCTGCAGCGGCTTCAAAAGCGTGTCGACCTGCTCGCGGTTCTGCTTGGTGAAAGTTTCGCTATGGGTTTGCAGAACTTCACCGGCAATGGACTTGAACTCTACGGTCATCTGCTGGCGCACTTCCTCGAAGCGCTTGAGGTTCGCTTCGTTCTGGCGAGCTTGTTCGTCGAGCCGCGTCCGCATGGCCGCCAGTTCGGACTGAAGGCCGCCGGATTTTTCGCGCTCGGCATCGAGCAGGTCGGCCGCGCGTTGCCGCTCGCGCTCAATCTGGGCTTCGAGATCGCGGATGCGAGCATCGCGGACTGAGACCTGTTCGAGGAAATTGGCCTTGAGCGTATCGGCCGCCTCGCGGGCCGCGGCATCGGCGCGCCGGGCATTGCTTCGCGCCCACAGCACCAGGCTGACGATCAGCAGCGCCAGCAGCAACGCGCCACCGGCGACGAGGGCCATGGCCGTGGTGACAGGGACATCGCCCAGGGTGAACAGAATCAAGTCGAGATCGCGCATGAAGGCAATCTAGTCCGATTCTTCCGTTCGCAAAATGTTCTACCGACAGGCCCGGTTTGACCGGCCCGGAGTTGACCGCGGGAGCGGAAATCGCCATATCGGGAGCAATCCACTCATCGCCGGACTTCTTGACATGGCCATCCGCCCCATTCTCATCATTCCCGACGCGCGCCTCCGGGCCGTTGCCGACCCGATCATCGAGGTCGATGACGAGATCAAGGCGCTGGCCAAGGACATGCTGGACACGATGTATGACGCGCCCGGCATTGGCCTGGCCGCGCCGCAGATCGGGGTGATGAAGCGCATCGTGGTGATGGACCTGGCCGGCGAGGGCGAGCCCCCTGCCCCGCTGGTGATGATCAACCCGGAAATCACCCATTTCGGCGACCAGATGCAGGTAACCGAGGAAGGGTGCCTCTCCATCCCCGAGCTCTACTACGAAGTCGAGCGGCCCAACGACGTCACCGTGAAATACACCGATCTCGACGGCAAGGAAGTCACCAAGGAAGCCGAGGGCAAGCTGGCCGTCTGCATCCAGCACGAACTCGATCACCTCGATGGCGTGCTCTACATCGACTATCTCAGCCGCTTGAAGCGCGACCGCGTGATCAAGAAATTCGACAAGCAGGCGAAGCGGGCGGCGGGCTGAACCCTTTCTTCTACCCTTCTCCCCTTGTGGGAGAAGGTGGCTCGCGCAGCGAGACGGATGAGGGGTCCGCGATCGCTGCAGCAAACCCCTCATCCGCCCTTCGGGCACCTTCTCCCACAAGGGGAGAAGGTAGGCAGGAGCAGCCAATGCGCGTCATCTTCATGGGCACGCCCGATTTTTCCGTGCCGACACTGACCGAGATCGTCTCGGCGGGGCATGAGGTGGTGGCGGTCTATACCCGCGCGCCCAAGCCGGCGGGCCGTGGGCAGGCCGAACGCAAGAGCCCGGTGCATGAGACCGCGGAGGCCTTCGGCATTCCTGTCTTTACGCCGCGCTCGCTCAAGGGCGAGGACGAACAGGTGCAATTCGCCGCGCTCGGCGCCGAAGTTGCAGTCGTGGTGGCCTATGGCCTGCTGCTGCCCAAGGCGGTTCTGGATGCTCCCGAATATGGCTGCCTCAACCTCCACGGTTCGCTGCTGCCGCGCTGGCGTGGGGCGGCGCCGATCCAGCGGGCCATCATGGCGGGGGACAAGCAGACCGGCATTGTGGTGATGCAGATGGACGAGGGCCTCGATACCGGCGCCATGGGCCCGACCGAGATCATTCCCATCTCCCCCGACATGACGGCCGGCGAGTTGCACGACCAGATGATGCGGTTGGGCGCGGACCTCATGGGCCGGGCCCTGGCGGCGCTGGAGCGGGGCAGCCTGGACTTCACGCCGCAGCCGGCGAGCGGGGAAACCTATGCCGCCAAGATCGACAAGGCGGAGGCGCGGATCGATTTTTCGCGCAGCGCCGAGGAGGTCCACAACCTGATCCGCGGCCTGTCGCCCTTTCCCGGCGCCTGGTTCGAACTGGAGCTTGGCGGCAAGCCGGTCCGCATCAAGGCCCTGCGCTCCACCCTCGCCAGCGGCAACGGCGAGCCGGGTGCGCTGATCGGGGATGGGTTGACCCTTGCCTGCGGCACCGGCGCCGTGCGCCTCACCCAGGTACAGCGCGAGGGCAAAGGCGCCATGGATGCGGCGACTTTTCTGCGCGGCGCCGGGACGCTTCCGGCCCAAGCAAGCTGATGGCTCGCTACAAGCTCACAATAGAATATGACGGAACCCCGTTCTGCGGCTGGCAGCGGCAGGCGGATCGCTTGAGCGTGCAGCAGGCGCTGGAAGAGGCGATTGCCCGCTTCTCGGGCGAGGCGGTGACGACGCAGGCCGCTGGCCGCACCGATGCCGGCGTGCATGCCCTGGGCCAGGTGGCGCATTTCGATCTTTCGAAGGACTGGGATCCGTTCCGCATCCGCGAGGCGCTGAACTATCACCTGAAGCCACATCCGGTGGTGATCATCGATTGCCAGGCGGTCGGCGATGACTTTGAAGCCCGGTTTTCGGCGACGGCGCGGCACTATGAATACCGCATCCTCAACCGGCGGGCCCCGGCGGCGATCGAGCGCAACCAGGTGTGGCACGTACCGGTGCCGCTGGATGCGGAAAGGATGCAGAAAGCGGCGCAGCTCATTCTCGGCAAGCACGACTTTTCGACCTTCCGTTCGGCCGAATGCCAGGCGAACTCACCGATCCGCACGCTCGATGCCTTCGAGGTGACCGGCGATGGCGAAATCATCGCCATCACCGCAAGCGCCCGCAGTTTCCTGCATCACCAGGTCCGCTCCATGGTTGGGTCTCTGAAGCTGGTGGGCGAGGGCAAGTGGAGCCCAGCCGACTTTCGAGCCGCGCTGGACGCAGCGGACCGAAAACGCTGTGGGCCGATGGCACCCGCAGGCGGGCTCTACCTCACTGGCGTGGACTATCCCGGTGGCAACGGGCCCATGGCCTGAAGCAGCACGCCGCCCAGCACGAGCAGACCAAGCAGTTGCGAAGCAATCTGGGCCACGATGAAGATGGCGATCTGCATAGGCGCCAGGGTCACGATGCGGCGGGCAATGTTGATCTCGACGATGATGCTGACGATGCCGACAACCAGCAACATAATGTCGCTGCCACCCAAGAACACGATGCCCAGCGCACCAATGAGCGAAACATAGAAGTTCACCCAATTGTCGGCGACGAGGTAGGGCAGGAAGCCATCTACGCGCCCCAGCATGTTGAGCACGATATAGGCCGCGCCGATCTGCAGCGCGAAAAGCAAAGCGGCAAGCAGGGTCATGCTCGCAGCCGCGCCGGAGGGCGAAGGGACGCCGAGAAATTGGGGACCAAAGACGCTGACGGCGACGGCCAGCACCAGGGCTATGAACGAGCCGATCAGTCCGCGGATAGAAAAATCGAAATACTGGGCGGCGTCCGGCCGGCCCAGCACCAGCGCCCAGGCGCCTTGGGCGGCGTCACGGGCCTCTTGCAGAAAACTTGAATTGGACTGGGGCAAGGCTCGGACTCGTCTCAGGCAGCAGGAATGGGCGCGGGCATGATGTAGAGCGCGATGGGCGTGCCGACAAGAAGCAGAACGGTCAACACTGCAAAGGCCGACGAAACGCCAATGGTCCAGCCGCCGGCCATGCGACCGAGTCGGAACAGCATATAGACCAGCCCAAGCCACAAAAGAGGCAGCAGGAAACCGATGGCGAGCGACACAAGGGCGCCGAGGATGAGATAGAAGATAAGGGCATAGACGCCCGGCACCAGCAGCGGCAGAGCCGGCCCCTGATCGCGCACGGCGAAACGGGTGCCGAAAATGCCGATCAAGAGGGCCGCCAACCACAGGGATTGATAGAGCATGATGCCGAACAGCCCCATAAGCGTGGGCACGCCGACATCGAGCGAGGCCAGAACCACAGCGAGGAAGGCGAAGAGGTAGAACAGCACGAGTGCCGTGACCAGGCCCGGACCGGTCAGGCGGAACCGCTGCTCCCAGCCGGCTTCGTTCCGCAGGATCATGATCCAGCCATAGACAGCCTGTCGAAGCGCCTGGATGATCTTCATGCCTGCACACCGAAGTAGCGGTGCATGAAAGCAGCGTAGATTTCGGTGAGACCGGTCAGGTCGGCAAGCGCGATATGCTCATCGGCCTTGTGCATGCTGGGGCCGACAAGCCCGCACTCGACGACAGGGCCATACTGGGCAATGAAGCGCGCGTCGGATGTCCCCCCGCTGGTGGAATATTCGGGCGGGCGGCCATTGCGCTCGGCGATCACGGCGGAAAGGGTGTCGATGTCGGCGCCGAGGGGCGAGAGGAAGGCACGCGAAGGCCTGCCGGCGACCTCGAAGGCAATGGTCGTGCCCCTGGCGTCGACCGACGCAAGGCGGGCCAGGACCCAGTCGCCAAGCGTCTCGGGCGTCCAGGTATCGTTGTAGCGGATGTTGAAGCGCAGCGTACCGCTCATGGGAATGACATTGGAGACCGGGTTGCCCACGTCGATGGTCGTCAGCTCCAGATTGGACGCCGGGAAATGTGCCGTGCCGGCATCAAGCCCTACAGAAGAGAGTGCCGTAGCGACGGCAGCCAGCACCGGCAGCGGGTTGTTGGCCTTGTGCGGATAGGCAACATGGCCCTGGGTTCCGGTCACGGTCACCTTGCCCGAAAAGGAGCCGCGGCGGCCGATCTTGATGCTGTCACCCAGGGACTCGGCGGAACTGGGTTCACCGACAATGGCGAAATCAAAGTGGTGGCCGTTCTCCGCCATCCAGCGGACGAGCTTTTCCGAGCCGTTGATGGCGTCAGCTTCCTCGTCATTGGTGATGGCGAGCTGGATGGTCCCAGCGTCCGAAGGAATGGCGGCGCAGGCCGCAACGAAGGCGGCAATACCAGACTTCATGTCGGCGGCGCCGCGGCCATAGATCTTTCCACCCTCGATGCGGGGCCGGAACGGATCGGATGTCCAGTGCGCCACGTCGCCGGGCGGGACGACATCGGTATGGCCGGCAAAGAGCAGGCGGCGGCCGCCCAGCCCCCTCGTGGCGAACAGATTGTCGACCGGATAGGAGCCGTCGCCATCGAAGCGCAGGCGCGTGACCGTAAAGCCGATGGCCTCGAGTTCGGCCTCAAGGAGGTCGAGCGCGCCCGCCTCCTCGGGGGTCACCGAGGGGCGGGCGATCAGGCGGGCAAGCAGGTCAGCGGGGTCGATAGTCACGACGGCTCCGGTATGGTTCAGGCGGCGGCGTTCAGTGGATCGGGGCCATAGCTGTTGGCGCCGGTGGTTCCCTTGAGGAAGCCAAGTTGTACCAGCATGTAGATGGCGAAGACGGCAAAGATCAGATTGATGGCGCTCATCCAGATCGAAGGCATGGGCACCATCACGCCGGAGCCGATATCGGTCATGGTCACACCGATCCCGGTGGCGGTGAGCAGGTTCAGGATGACCGAGCTGCCGAGCAGGATCTTGAGGTCCATGCCGTCATTGTCCCGATCATGCCGGCGCTTGATGCCAAGGCAATAGCTTGGCCAGAGCAGCGCCAGATTGAGCACGACCGCAAGCCAGGCGAAGATAGTCGCATTGCCGAAACTGATGATGCCCAGGATGATGCTGGCGACGATCGAGACGACGATCAGCGCGACAATGCCGATCCACCATTGCTGGCGGCCGATGCGCCCCTCGGTGGTGGTCAGAAGCGATACAATAGAGTCCATATTGTCCCCCTTGATGGACCGGAATCAGCTCCGGTCCGCCAGAGAGTAGGCCGCCGGCGCCATGTCCACCAGCGCCCGCGGAACCAGATCAATCCCGCAGCAGCTCGTTGATGCCGGTCTTGGAGCGGGTTTGGGCATCCACGGTCTTGACGATGACGGCGCAGTAGAGGCTCGGGCCGGGGGTGCCGTCGGGGAATGGCTTGCCCGGAAGCGAACCGGAAACGACCACCGAATAGGGCGGCACATAGCCCATGTGGATTTCGCCGGTGGCGCGGTTCACCACCTTGGTGGAAGCGCCGATGAAGACGCCCATGGAAATGACCGAGCCTTCGCCCACGACCACGCCCTCGACGATCTCGGAGCGGGCGCCGATGAAGCAATTGTCCTCGATGATGGTGGGGCTGGCCTGGAGCGGCTCAAGCACACCGCCGATGCCGACGCCACCGGAGAGATGCACATTCTTGCCGATCTGGGCGCAGGAGCCGACTGTCACCCAGGTATCGACCATCGTGCCCTCGTCGACATAGGCGCCCAGGTTGACGAAGCTGGGCATGAGAATGGCACCCTTGGCGATGTGGGCGGAACGGCGCACGATGGCGCCGGGCACGGCGCGAAAGCCGGCCTCGCGCCAGGTATTGTCGCTCCAGCCCTCGAACTTGGTCGGCACCTTGTCCCACCAGGTCGAGTTCTGCGGGCCGCCGGCAATGCGCTCATTGTCATTGAGCCGGAACGACAGCAGCACGGCGCGCTTGAGCCATTGATTGACCTGCCACTTGCCATCAACCTTTTCGGCGACGCGGGCCTGGCCGCTGTCGAGCAGGTTAAGCGCCTCGTTAACGGCATCGCGGACTTCGCCGGTGGTGGCGAAATTGATCTCGGCGCGGTTGTCGAAGGCGGTGTCGATGATCTGGGCGAGGTCAGTGAGCGACATGGGGATCCTGCGGGCAAAGAGTGTCGGCGCGGACCATAGTGTCGGCGGGCAGGGAGTCAACGGATATGACGCGGCATCGGGACATGCCTATGCGCCGCCCGGCCCCTTGGCTTACGGTTGCACCGTGAAAAGCGGCTCTCGCCCCGATGATTGAAATAGAAGAGGCGAAAGCTGGCTTTTGCGGCCCTGCCTCAATCCGCCGCCGGATATACGCCCAGAATGCGGAAATAGTCCGTGAAGAATTTCAGCTCGTCGAAGGCGTGCTGGACGCCGATGTCGTCGGGGTGGCCCTCGATATCGGCATAGAACTGGGTGGCGGTAAAGGCGCCGCCGACCATGTAGCTTTCAAGCTTGGTCATGTTGACGCCATTGGTGGCAAAGCCACCCATGGCCTTGTAGAGCGCCGCGGGGACGTTGCGGACGCGGAAGACGAACGTGGTCTTCACCTTGCCCCTGTTGGGCGCCAGCTTCTCGGTCCGCGACAGAACGAGGAAGCGCGTCGTGTTGTGGTCGGCATCCTCGATGTTCTCGGCCAGGACATCGAGGCCGTAGATTTCGCCGGCGAAACGCGACGCGATGGCGGCGATCGACTTGTCGCCCTTCTGGGCGATTTCGCGGGCCGAGCCGGCGGTGTCGACGGCATTGATGGTGCGCAAGCCATGGGCGGAGATGAATTTGCGGCACTGGCCGAGCGCCACCGAAAGCGACTGCACGGCCTTGATGTCCTCAAGCCGGGAGCCCTGCACACCCAACAGGGTCATTTCCACCCGCAAATAGGTCTCGCCGATAATGTTGAGGCCGCTTTCGGGCAGCAGGTGGTGAATGTCGGTGATGCGCCCGTAGAGCGAGTTCTCAACCGGCACGACGGCATAGTCGGCCTTGCCGGTCTGTACGGCATTGAGGGTTTCCTCGAAGGTCACGCAACCCAGAAATTCCTCGCCCGGGAAAAAGTTGGCGGACGCCGCATGGCTGAAGGCGCCGGGTTCACCCTGGAAGGCAATTTTCTTGGTCATCTGTGGATCCATGGAAACGAAGAGCAGCGGGGTTGTGGCGCGGGCATCGGGGAGAGTCAATCTGAGTGGGGGCAGCGAGGCGGAGCGGTGGCTGGGCACCCGCCCGCCACCGGGCCATGTCAAACGCGGCCTTGCCGACACAAATCCTCATGCCGCGACGATTTGCCGGGGACCTGTGGGCTTTGGCCTGTTGCGCCCGAAGGGGTCTTGATACTATCTTCCGCGCGCGTCGAACCGGCCGGTTGAGGCGGATTCCCTATTGGGCATCTAAAGTTGGGCTGGTTTGGATAAATGTCCACGGGGATGGACCGGCAGAGAGACCAAATGGATTCGTTTGAGCTAAACAAGATCATCGGCGCCGTGCTCGGCACCCTGTTGTTCGTCATGGGCGTGGGCTTTCTTGCCGAAGCCATCTACCACCCGATCGAAAATCGCGGTCCGGGCTATGCGTTGCCGGAGCCGGAAGTGGCCGAAGGTGGCGCAGCCGCCGAGGAAGCTCCCGCCGTTCCCCTTGGTGTGCTGCTGGCCAGCGCCAGCGTTGAGCGCGGCGCGTCAGCGGTCCGCAAGTGCCAGGGTTGCCATACGTTCGGCGAAGGCGAAGCAGCCAAGCAGGGTCCGAACCTTTACGGCATTGTCGGCGCCTCCAAGGCTCACATGGAGGGCTTTGCTTATTCGGACATCCTCTTGCAGCAGAAGGCAGAGGGTCAGGTCTGGAGCTATGAAAACCTCGACGCCTTCCTGGCCAATCCTAAGGTTTATGCCCCCGGCACCAAGATGAACTTCCCTGGTGTCCGTTCCCCTGAAGAACGCGCTGACATCCTGGCCTATCTGCAGACGCTCTCGGGCAGCCCGGTGCCATTCCCGGCCGCTGAGGAGGCTGCCGGAGCAGAGACCACCGAAGAAGCCGCCCCCGCTGCCGGCGAAGAGATAACGGCCCCCGCCCCTGAAGGCACCGAGCCGACCGCACCCGCCGAAGCGGTCGAAACCCCGACGACGACCTCGGAAGACACTCCGGTGGAAGGCACTCCGGTGCAGGAAACCACGCCCGCACAGCCGGCCGCGACACCCCCGACCACCAGCCAGTAAGGACTGGTGCAGGTCGCACAGCGAAATTGACGGGCCGCGCCTCTGGGTGCGGCCTTTTTCTTGAAGGACACCTCCCATGCTGCTGCTGCACCTATCCGACGTCGACGAGGCCAGTTGGGCTCGCGCCTTTGCCCAGGCGCTGGCGCCCTACCCCGTGGTGCGGCGCGGCGACACCTTCGACCCGGCGGATATTCGCTACATCTTCGTGTGGAAACCAAAGCCGGACGCGTTCGACGGGCTCGTCAATCTCAAGGCCGTGCTGTCGCTGGGTGCCGGTGTCGATGCTCTGCTCAAGCATCCCAAGCTGCCCGATGCGCCCATCGTACGCTTTGTCGACGAGGATCTCAGCCAGCGCATGAGCGACTATGTGGTGGCGCACGTCACCATGCATCACCGCCAGTTCAGCCGTTTCCGCGACGACCAGAAAGCCCGGCGCTGGAGCCAGTACTATCCCCCGGCCGCCGGGGAGACGACGGTGGGCATCATGGGCATGGGCGTGCTCGGGCAGGACGCGGTCAAGCGCCTCAGGCCGCTCGGCTTTGACCTGAGAAGCTGGAGCCGTACGCCCAAGACCATCGAAGGCGTCACAGGGTTTTCTGGTGAGGCCGATTTCGAAGCGTTCCTGTCGGGCACCGATATCCTGGTGAACCTGTTGCCGCTCACCCCGGAAACGACGGGCATTCTCAATCGCGACACTTTCGCCAAGTTGCGGCGCGACAGGCTGGCCGGTGGGCCGGTCATCGTCAATGCGGCGCGCGGCGGGCACCAGAAGGAGGCCGACATCGTCGCGGCTTTGCAGGACGGCACGCTGGGAGCGGCGAGCCTTGATGTCTTCGAAACCGAGCCCTTGCCGCAGCACAGCCCGCTCTGGGCAGAGCCCAATTGCTACATCACCCCCCATATTGCCGCGATCTCGAACGAAGAGAGTGGCGTGGCCTATTTTTCACGGGTGCTCAAGGAACACGAGGCGGGGTCAAATCTGCCCAATGTCGTGGATCGAAGCCGGGGCTACTAGGGCGTCCGCCGACACGCAAATTTCATTGGTCCCGTTGCACAGTTCCGTGCAGGCATGAAGCCATACCAAGAGGCCAGCGAGGGCATGACGGACATAGCGAAAGAACAAAAGCCTGATCTTTATGAACGGCTCAAGGCTCTCACCGGCCATCCCGCGGCCGAACCCATTCTGGCGCTGATCTGCTTTCTCGAGGCCATGATCGTGCCGGTGTTCCCCGAAGTGATGCTGGCGCCGATGATCCTCGCCGATCGCCGCCGCGCCTGGCGTCTGGCAACGATCTGCACCGTGTCTTCAGTGATAGGCGGACTGTTCGGCTACGCCATCGGCTACTATCTCTTCGACAGCATCGGCAAAGGCATCGTGGAATTCTACGGCGCCGGCGCTGGCTTTGATGAACTCCGGCAGAGCTTTGTCGAGAATGGCTGGTTGATGATCATGATCGGGGCGGTGACGCCCATCCCCTACAAGGTGATCACCATTACCAGCGGCGTGGCCGGCGTCGATCTTTGGACCTTCATCATCTTCGGGATGATCGGGCGCGGACTGCGCTTCTTCGTGCCTTGCGGCCTGTTTTATTTCTTCGGACCGGTGGCCAGCGCCTTCATCGAAAAGCACAAGAAGTGGGCCGGCTGGGTCATGCTGGTGGCCGTGATCGGAGGCTTTGCCGCCGCGCCGCTGCTGTTTCCCAAGCAGCAGACCCAGATTACCGACGCAGTGATTGAGCAAACTATCGGAACGGACATCATCCCGGACCAAGACTGACCGCAGCCGCGCCTCAACGCCCATAACGCTGGCGCAGATGGCCGTAGACGGCCCGGATGCCCTGGTCGGTGGCGCCGACCGGTCGCCCCGGACGGGCCTCCGGCGCCCAGCCGAAGATGTCGAGATGTACCCAGGCTCCGGCATTCTTCACGAAGCGCTTGAGGAACAGGGCGGCCGTTACCGATCCGGCATAGCCGCCCGAGCCGGCATTGTTCACGTCGGCGATTTTGGACGACATCTGGGCGTCATAGTTGTGCCAGAGCGGCATGGGCCAGAGCGGATCTTCGGCGGCCATGCCGGCCGCGACCAGGCCCGCCGTGACCTTATCATCGGTTGAATAGAGCGCGGGAAGATCGGGCCCGAGGGCGACACGGGCGGCGCCGGTCAGCGTCGCCATATCGACCAGGAGGTCGGGACTTTCCTCGTCGGCCAGGGTCAGCGCATCGGCGAGGATCAGCCGCCCTTCGGCATCGGTATTGCCGATCTCGACGGTAAGGCCGGCGCGCGAGCGCAGCACGTCGCCGGGGCGGAATGAATTGCCGGCAATGGCGTTTTCGACAACCGGCAGCAGCACGCGCAGGCGCACCGGCAGCCCTGCCGACATTATGGTATGCGCGAGGCCCAGGATGTTGGCGGCGCCGCCCATGTCCTTCTTCATCATCAGCATGCCCGAGGCCGACTTGATGTCGAGGCCACCGGTATCGAAGGTCACGCCCTTGCCCACCAAGGTCACCTTGGGATGGGCGGCATCGCCCCAGCTAAGATCGATGAGGCGCGGGGCCTGGGCGCTGGCGCGACCGACGGCATGGATCATGGGAAAATTGGCGCTGAGGAGTTCATCGCCCGTGGTGACCGCCACGGTCATGCCATGGCGGCGGGCAAAGTCCCGCGCGGCGGTTTCCAGGGCATCGGGGCCGAGATCATTGGCAGGGGTGTTGATGAGATCGCGCGCCAGCACGGCGGCCTCCACCTGCCGCTCAACCTCATCGGCATCGGCGCCCTCGGGCAGGGTCAGGATGGGGCCAGGCTGGGTATCGCGATAGCGGTCGAAGCGATAGGCGCCGAGCTGGAAGCCGATGGCGGCCAGGGTGGCATCGCCGATCTCGCCGGCAAGGCGATAGGTTCCGGTCGGGAGCGCCGCCCCTGCAAGTCCGGCGACGAAGGGCGAGCGGCCGGCGGGCTTGCCAATGCCGAACAGAACCCCGGCCAGTTCGCCACCGGCACCGGGCAAGGACAGGCGCTTGCCGCGCTGGCCCGAAAAGCCATTGGCGCGGGCCCAGGCCTTGTGCGTATCCGAGATCGCGGCCGCGTCGAGCCCGCCTTCGGAGATCAGGTAGAGCGGTGTGGCGGGCGCATCGGACATGAAGAACTCCTTTGAATTACCCCCTTCTAGTAGCCGTCCTAATGGCGCCGGGCAACGCCCGCCGGGCAGGGTTTAACCCACTGTTAGGGTTAATGATCTATTGCTGGACAGGACCATTTCAGCGGCCGGCATAGCGGCCGGGAGCACGCCGTGTCCTTTCCCAAGCAGATCGCCCGCACAATCCGCCCGCTGCTTTTGGTGGGCGTCGCCGCACTGGCGCTGAGCGCCTGCGCGTCCAATCGTGGACAGATGGGTGCGGCGGACTATTCGGGCATGAGCACGGCCCAAAGCCAGGCGACTCTCGGAGAGTTGACGGCACGCTATCGCGCCAATCCGCGCGACCGCACTGTGGTGATCCATTATGCGGCGGCCTTGCGGGCTGCCGGGCAGCCGCAACAGGCGGCCGCCGCGCTGGAACAGGCCATGGCGGCCTATCCGGAGGACGTGGCAATCTCGGTGGCCTATGCCAAGGCGCTCACTGCGGCGGGCCGGTTCGAGCAGTCGCTGCAGGTGCTGCGCAATGTCATCCGGCCCGACGCGCCCGACTGGAATGCCCTGCTCGTCATGGGCGCGACGCTTGACCAGATGGGACGGCATGGCGAAGCGCGCCAGATCTATCGACAGGCCGCCGTGGCCGCCCCGGGCGAGGCCTCGATCGAGACCAATCTCGGGCTCTCCTATGCCATGACCAATGAACTGAACCTGGCCGAAAACCACCTGCGGCGGGCCGTCCAGATGCGCGGTGCCACGACCCAGACACGGCAGAACCTGGCGCTGGTCGTGGGCCTCCAGGGGCGCTTTCAGGAAGCCCGCGCCCTCTATGCGGCCGAACTGCCGCCCGAACAGGTCGAGAGCAACATGGCCTATGTGCGCGCCCTGCTCACCCAGCAGAACCGCTGGGACATGATCGAAAAGGGCTGACGGGGTCTCCGGGTCTCCGACAGTGCCCATGCCACCCGCCTAAAATCTCCCCACCGGGGAGATTTTGCCCTTCGGGCATGGCACCTGTCATTCGAGCATGGCTCGAAGCCGCTTCGCCATCTCGGCTATCGGGTGCACAGTAACGAACGGCCAGCGGCCCACAAACGAACGTTCAAGAACTGAGCCACTGGCCGTTCGTCACGGCATCGGCTTGCTTAGGGGGCCCGGTCTCAGGCGGTACCTTTGGGGCCCGGCTGCCGGCGCATCGGTGCTGCCCTGTATTTGGCCCCAACCGTCCGGTCCCTTGTTTAAGGGGAATTCCATCCGGCTGGCGCCAGACAGCGCCGAAGTTTTCTACCCACGCAGGAGAGCGCCCTCTCCATCCGATCCTCCCCGCCCGGCCCTGCGTCGGGGCCGCGTGTATGACGGGGATGGGGGGAGTATGGGGGACGGCGGAAGGGGCGGGGATAGTTCTTTTTCGATTTGCTCCAGCCTAGCCGCCTCGTGGTTCGAGGCTCCGCTCCGCTGCGCGCCTCACCATGAGGCTCAGGAGAGAACTGCACCACTAACCACCGGAAGCCCTCATCCTGAGGTGTCGCGCAGCGGCTTCGAAGGGCGAGGGCGGCCAGCACCGCTTTTTTGTCCAGGCGACCGCTCGTCTGGCGGGTTCCGACCCCGATGTGGAGGTTGGCGCTTTGGAGTGTCGTCCCCGAAACTGGTCGTTCACCACCCACCGGCCGTCACCCTCGGGCTTGACCCGAGGGGGTTGCACTTGACGACGCCATCGCAACAATCTGGGATTGTTTCGGCCCGCTGCGGCTTTGGCCAAATCCTAAAGTACAGAACCCTCGGCTCAAGGCCGAGGGTGACGACCTGAGGGGTGGGGACATTGGGGCAAATCGGGAGGACCATTTTCGACCCCATTTAAGACGCAGTGACTATCAAGCAGATACCCGAAACCTGCCGCAGTGATGCCCCGATCCTCCGGCTGTCACCCCGGCGGAAGCCGGGGCCCATCTTGAGGTCTACCCACCGGCGCTGACAGACGTTCAGCGCGCAGCACCATCTCAGGATGGGCCCCGGGTCAGGCCCGGGGTGACATCCGGTGGAGGCGGACAGAAATGGGGCAAAGCCGACGGTCAGTTGGCGACCCCGTTGGAGACATTTGAGATCAAGTGTCCCACGTCCCTGAAGCTGCCTGT